>OHBJ01000236.1_pt1 | contig 32327 bp, 21 predicted proteins | sample 1577241 | NCBI WGS metagenome assembly OHBJ01 (sample SAMEA3541594, study PRJEB24748) | human gut metagenome | biome: human gut; feature: human-associated habitat; material: faeces | place: China | collected 2012 | reverse complement strand
AACGCTCGCATCCTCCGTATTACCGCGGCTGCTGGCACGGAGTTAGCCGATGCTTTTTCTTCAGGTACACTCATACACCCACACGTGGTTGCCTTTGTTCCCTGACAAAAGAAGTTTACGATGCTGAACACCTTCTTCCTTCACGCGGCTTGGCTGGTTCAGTCTTCCGACCATTGACCAATATTCCTCACTGCTGCCTCCCGTAGGAGTCTGGTCCGTGTCTCAGTACCAGTGTGGGGGGCCTTCCTCTCAGAACCCCTACGCATCGTCGGTACGGTGGGCCGTTACCCCGCCGTCTGCCTAATGCGCCGCATGCCCATCCCGGAGCGGACCGAGGTCCTTTCCTATCCATAAGATGCCTTACAGATATGTACGCGGTATTAGTCCGGCTTTCGCCGGGTTATCCCCCGCTCCGGGGCAGGTTGCATACGTGTTACTCACCCGTGCGCCGGTCGCCGGCGGCCGAGTGCAAGCACTCCGCCCCGCTGCCCCTCGACTTGCATGTGTTAAGCCTGCCGCTAGCGTTCATCCTGAGCCAGGATCAAACTCTCCGTTGTTGGTATTTCTTTTCAGATCTTTGCTTGTTGAGTTGTGAAGTCCGTGGCTCCGCGTCTCTGTCTCTTTTACAGTACGCTTAAGGAGTTTACTGTACTCTCAAGGCGTTGTTGACGGAAACTTTATTGTTCCCTTGCTTGTTATGTCAGTAAAGCTTTGCTGCTTTGTCCTGTCGCATTGTGTCAATGTTCTCTCTTTCTGCCAACCGGCTTACCGCCGATTTGCGAGTGCAAAGTTACAACGTTTTTTTGCCCTGTGCAAGTTTTTCTGCGATTTTTCTTTCCGCAGAAGATTTTTTCGCATCTAACCCTTTGTGAATTTGATGGTTATATCAGTGTTAAAATTTATTTCAACTTGTTAATAAAGTTTTAATCGCAGCTTTGCGCGAGTTTTTAACGCCGGTCATGAGCGCGTACAGTCGGAGATTTTCATCGATTTATCCGGGATTTACCGGATATAATCAGAAAATGTCGGGGCGCGATAGGCCTAATAAACGATAAACGCACCACGGCTGCGCCTTTTTGCGGCCGACGCTTTTCCGGAGGTGACGGTTTTCAGCCGGCAACCACCGGAACGTATACAAAAACCGGGCGAGGAAAAGCGGCGTTTCTGAGCATTATTTTTTGGACTTGTAGGGTGATTTGGGTCGGCGAGAAGGATTAAGGGGAAACTGAGGGTGGTTAGGAATGAACAGTCGGTTGGCGAGGTCGGCGCGGTGGAGACGTACGAGGCGGCGCTTCAGTTCGGCGCGGTGTTCGGGCAGATACCAGAAAAAGTAATCTCGTTGCGCTTTTTTCTCGGCATCGGTTCGCGGTGTATAGACGGGTTTGAGAGTGTAGGGATGCACTCCGGTGTAGTAAATTTCGGTGGCGAGGGTCATCGGCGTGGGAGTGAAATCCTGCACTTGTTCGAGATGGAAGTCAAGGTTCTTCGTCGTTATGGCAAGTTCGGCCATGTCTATTTCGGTGCAACCGGGATGCGATGATATAAAATAAGGTATCAGTTGCTGGCGCATTCCTGTTGTTCGGTTCACGTCGTCGAAAATCTTTTTGAACTGCCGGAATAGTGTGAAAGAGGGTTTGCGCATGATGTCAAGCACAACATCAGAGGTATGTTCCGGAGCGACTTTCAGGCGACCGCTTACGTGGTGTTCTATGAGTTCGCGATTATACCTTCGGTTGGCTTTCTCTATTTCGGAATCGCGGTTCGGGGCCATTGAAAGATCATAGCGCACGCCTGAGCCTATGAAGGATTTTTTGACTTCGGGGAGTGCGTCGACGGCATGATAAATGTCGAGGAGCGGGCGATGGTCGTTGTTGAGATTGCGACACGGCTGCGGATGCAGGCAGGAAGGGCGGCAGCAATTTTTGCATAAGTTTTTGTCGCGTCCGGCAATGGCGTACATGTTGGCGGAAGGGCCTCCGAGGTCGGAGATGTAGCCCTTGAAGTCATCCATCTGGGTGACTTGCTTGACTTCTCGGAGAATTGATTTTTTGGAACGCGATGCGATGAATTTGCCCTGGTGCGCCGAGATAGTGCAGAAGGCACAACCGCCGAAGCACCCGCGGTGGAGGCAGACGCTATGGCGAATCATCTCGTAAGCGGGGATAGTTTTCCCTTTGTAACGGGGATGCGGCACACGGGTATACGGGAGGTCGAACGAGCGGTCCACTTCCTCGGTAGTCAACGGCGGAAACATGGGGTTAATACGAATCATCCTCTCCCCTACTTTCTGGAAAATCACGGCGCCATCGAAGCGGTTGGATTCCTCTTCAACATGGCGGAAGTTCTTGGCTTGCTTCACTTTATCTGCGAGGCACTCTTCGTGGGAATAGAGAAGGATGTCACCGTCTCCTGGTTTAGCGTCGGTGAAGAATACGGTCTGGGGTACGTCGGTAATATCGGTGATTTTATCGCCGGCGTCGAGACGACGTGCAATTTCGAGTATGGTCTTCTCCCCCATTCCGTAAGAGATAATATCGGCCTCAGCGTCAACGAGGATGGAAGGACGTAGGCTGTCCTGCCAATAATCGTAATGCGTGACACGTCTCAGAGAGGCCTCGATGCCGCCGGCAATGACGGGTACGTCGGGAAAGAGTTCCTTCAAAATCTTGGAATAGACAATGGTGGGATAGTCTGGTCTAGCTCCACGTCGGCCGCCCGCGGTGTAAGCATCGTCGTGACGGAGACGGCGCGCGGCGGTATAATGGTTCACCATGGAGTCCATAGCTCCGGCAGATACTCCGAAAAAGAGTCGCGGGTGACCGAGTTTGCGGAAATCGCGCAGGTCATCGCGCCAGTTGGGCTGTGGTACAATGGCTACTTTATAACCTGCAGCCTGGAGGGTACGGCCTATGACGGCTGCGCCGAACGAGGGATGGTCTACATACGCATCGCCGGAAAAGATAATTATATCGGCCTGATCCCATTCGAGGGCGTTCATTTCGTCTCGCGAGGTGGGAAGGAAGTCAGTGCGGAGCCAACGGTGTCCGTTAGTGTTGTTTGCCATAGTTATTCTGCGGGTTTCTTTTCCATATCTTTAAGTTTGTCTTCGTAAGCAATCAGAACGTCGCGCAGTCGTGCGGCTTCGAGGAAATCCATGTTCTTAGCTGCCTTCGACATCTCGAGTTTCGTGGAGATGATGGCCTGGTTGAGCTGGTTTACCGACATATAAGGGGTAACCGGGTCGGCGGCAACCATTTCGTGCTGCGACACCTCTTCTATATAAGGACGCGGTTTGGACTGCTTGGCCGGTTTGGGACGTTTGGAAGCCGAGACTGCGGTGTTGCGCTGCTCCTTCTGCGAATGTATGTCTTCGTCGCCGAGTGTGTCGAGGAGGTCAGCGGCGGAAACATCCTTCACAATCTGCTGCGGAGTAATTCCATGTTCCTGATTATATTTCATCTGCTTCTTGCGGCGGTATTCGGTTTCGTCAATGAGAGCCTGCATTGAGTCTGTGACCTTATCGGCGAATAGAATAACTTTACCGTTGACGTTACGGGCGGCTCTACCTGCGGTCTGCACGAGGCTGCGGCGGTTGCGGAGAAAACCCTCCTTGTCAGCATCGAGAATGGCCACGAGGCTCACCTGTGGTAGGTCGAGTCCTTCGCGGAGGAGGTTTACCCCTATCAGCACATCGTAAACGCCGGCGCGCAGGTCTTCGAGAATCTTGATGCGCTCCAGTGTATCGACGTCGCTGTGGATATATGCGCATGAGACACCCCAATTGGTAAGGTGGGCGGAAAGTTCTTCGGCCATTCGCTTGGTGAGCGTTGTTACCAGAACACGCTCATCGAGCTCTACCCTCATGTTGATTTCCTCCATAAGAACGTCTATCTGTCCTTCTGTAGGATAAATCTCTATTTCCGGGTCGAGGAGGCCGGTTGGACGAATAATCTGCTCGGTATAAACGCCTTCGCTTTGCTCCAGTTCATAGTCTCCCGGCGTTGCGGAAACGTACATCACCTGGGGGGTAAGCCGCTCGAACTCATTGAACTTGAGCGGGCGGTTGTCAATTGCGGCGGGAAGACGAAAACCGTATTCCACGAGGTTCACCTTGCGGGAGAGGTCACCAGAGTTCATCGCGCGGATTTGCGGTATTGTGACATGGCTTTCGTCAATAATCGTAAGGAAATCCTTCGGGAAATAGTCGAGGAGGCAGAACGGGCGTGCGCCTGGCTGCCGTCCGTCGAAATAACGGGAATAGTTTTCGATACCCGAACAGTGGCCGAGCTCACGGATCATCTCCATGTCGTATGTAACACGCTCATAAAGGCGGTCAGCCTCAGCCATGCGTCCGTCGGCACGGAAGAAGTCGCACTGGCTGCCGAGGTCTACGGCAATCTGGTCGAGGGCAGTGGCGGTACGTTCCTTGGAGGTGACAAAGATGTTGGCAGGATATATCTTAAATGAGTCGAAATGCTCAAGGACGTCACAGGTCACCGGGTCAACGGTCTGTATGCTTTCAATTTCATCGCCCCAGAAAGAGACGCGGAGACGAATATTTTCGAACGAGAGCATGATGTCCACGGTATCCCCTTTTACTCGGAACTGTCCGTTCACGGGGTCAATGTCCGTGCGGTTATATAAAGAGGAAACAAGTTTGCGAAGTAACTCGTTACGGGCAATGTTCTGTCCTTTCTTGATTTCAATCACGCTCTGGGCGAAATCGCTGGGATTGCCCATACCGTAGATGCACGACACAGAAGAGACCACCACGATGTCGCGGCGGCCAGAGAGCAAAGACGCTACAGTGGAGAGGCGGAGTTGCTCTATGCGGTCGTTTATCATCAGGTCTTTTTCAATATATTTGTCCGACGAGGGGATGTATGCTTCGGGCTGATAATAATCGTAATAGCTGACAAAATACTGCACGGAGTTTTCGGGGAAGAAATTCTTGAACTCGGCGTAGAGCTGCGCTGCAAGGGTCTTGTTATGGGAAAGGATAAGGGTTGGGCGCTGCACTTTCTGGATGACGTTCGCCATGGTGAAAGTCTTGCCGGAGCCGGTCACGCCGAGCAGAGTCTGGCGCGACAGGCCGTCGATGACGCCTCGGGCCAGTTCTTCGATGGCCTCGGGCTGGTCGCCTGTGGGATAATATTGCGAAGTGAGCTTAAAATCCATTTACACAAAATAAAAAAATGAAGGCATAAAGCCGGTTAACTTGCAAAGATAATAAAAAAAGCAACTCAAAGCAATAGCACGCAAGGAGAAAGCGTGATTTTTAAGGAAATTTAGGAAAGAAAGAAATATCGAGAGAAAAACATTTACCTGTCAATAACTTTACAAACAACCATAACACTTTGATTTTCAATGGATACAATCAAAGCAAAGAGCCATCAAACACAATAGTTCTCATAAAAGGCCAGTACTTTGTATTGCATAGTACTAAATTTTGTGTTAACTTTGCACCGTGATTAGGAAACAACCGCAAATGCACCGCCTGAACACAACACCTGGAGACGCCTCACAGCGTCACGGAAAAACATTCAACGCCACGGGAGTTTTCCGAAGGGACTCCTCGGAGCCGCAAGACTGCCGAGAGTCCCCGCCGAAACTTCAAAAACAACAAAACAACATCTACGCTAAACAAAAACAAAAAACGATGAAAGAATCAACGCAACGTCAAAAAGCAACTAAGACAGTTATTCTCAGACCGATGATAACCGCCCTGGCGGTGGCCACCTTCCTCGGTGTTTCGGCACAATATACTGTGACCGGCACACTGAGGGAACAACAGGCCGACCAAGGCGCGGCGTCGGCACTCTACCACATCTACGCCGAGAGCGACACCCTGCACCCGCTAATCAACAACATCACCGACCTCGAAGGAAGATTCAACCAGCACATAGCCGCTCCCGGACGCTATGTGCTGAAGACAGAATATCCCGGCACTTATCCCGCCAGCATACCCTTCAGCGTCGGTGCCACATCGCCTACCGCCGAACTGGGCGAATTAGTGCTGCGCGCATCGTCTGAAGCACTTGACGAAGTGGTGGTCACCGCGAAGAAAGCCATAGTGGTGTCGGACGGTGCCAACATCAACTACAATGTAACCGAAGACCCGTCGGCACAGACGATGACCGTGCTCGACATGCTCCGCAAGGTGCCGATGGTAACTGTCGACGGCCAGGACAACATCCGTGTCAACGGCAGCACAAACTTCAAGATATACCTGAACGGTCGTCCCAACCCAATGTTCGACAACGAGCCACAGCGTGTGCTCAAAGCCACACCGGCCAGCGTCATCACCCGCATAGAAGTGCTCACGGAACCGGGCGCGAAGTATGACGCCGAAGGCTCGAGCGGCATTCTCAACATAGTGATAGAGAGCAGTGCAGGCCAGCAGGCCACCGACGGATACGCCGGCTCGATAGAGGGTAATGTCTCGCGCCAGCAGACGGGGGGCACCTTCTACTTTCGCGCAAAGAAAGACAAGGTGACCGGCTCGGCATCTATAACTTACTCTACGGGAGGCGTGTTCAAGTCGAAAGACAACCAGGGCGTCACCACGGAATACGACGATGCCGTGATGCACCGTCTGGAGGAGGAACTCATCACCAAGAACATGAACGATTACCGCTATCTGGGAGGCAACCTCAACTTCTCGTGGGAGCCGAACGCCCTCAACCTCTTCACGCTGTCAGCCAACTTTACCGGCATAAAGGCCTACCAGGACATGACGGGCATCAACACCATGACCGACGCCACGGGAGCGGAACGCTGGCGCCTCAACACCGACTACGACTTTGAGATGAAGCGCCCCAACGTAAGCGCCAACTTCTCTTACCAGCACAACTTCGGACGCCCTGACCACTCGCTAACATCGAGTTTCCAGTATGACCGCGCCAACCAGGACATCGACTTCGACCGACTCTCATACGACCCGGTGAACTATCCCAACACATTCAACCCGTTCATGAACACAGATTCGCGCACCACCAACAACTCCTACACACTACAAGTGGATTACACCAATACGCTCGGAACGCACCACACGATAGCCTTCGGCGCCAAGGGGCTTCTCACCGACAACAACAATACCTCGAAGCTCTTCACAGGAGCCGAGGAGGCGAGTGCGGAACTCTCCGAACTGAGCAAGATGCACCAGTACCGCAATCTCGGTGCCCTTTACGGCACGTACACCGGTACGTTCGGCCACCTTTCTGCAACCGGCGGACTGCGTTACGAATACACCCACCTCGGCGCCGACTACAAGACCGGCAATACGCCCGACTTCTCGTCGCACCTCAACGACATCGTCCCCAACGCCTCGCTCTCATACAATTTCGACCCTATGACGGTACTCCGCTTCGCCTACAACATGCGCATCTCTCGCCCGACGATAGACCAACTCAACCCGTTCGCCATGAACGTGAACCTCAGCATGGTGAGCCAGGGTAACCCCAACCTCGACTCTCAGCGCAGCAACAACCTCTCGCTGGCCTTCTCCTCGTTCAAGGGACGCGTTGGCTACAATGTGCGCTTCGAGCAAGCGCTGGTTAAGAACATGATTTCGCAATACCGTTACGTGCGCGACGGCATCACATACGTAACGTACGCCAACGCCGGTCACCAGTACATCTCCACCCTTTCGGCTTTCGTCAACTGGCAAGTATCGTCCAAATTCACGGCCAGCGTAAACGGCGCAGTCTCGTACGCCGACATGGGGATGAAGAATCCCTATACCCACAACAGCGGGTGGGGCGGCAACTTCGGCGCCAACGTGGACTATACACTTCCCCTTGATCTCAAGCTCAACGCCTACGGCGGTTGGGGCGCACGCAACATCAACCTCCAGGGATGGTGGGGAGGATGGTACTACTACGGATTGGCAGTGCGCCGTTCCTTCCTCAAGGAAGACCGTCTCACCATTACTCTATCGGCACAGAATTTCCTTCAGAAAGACTTCACGTGGAAAGGATTTTCCAAAACCGAAACCTCTCGCCAATACACCCGGATGAACCGCAAGAACTGGAACATCGGCCTCTCCGTAACCTGGAACTTCGGCTCCTTGCACCAGGATGTCAAGAAGGTGAACTCGCGCATCGACAACGACGACGCGGTGAAGAGCCAAAACAGCAACGGCGGAGGATCAATACTCTAAATATCACTAACTCAGCAATATTCTAAAACTTATGCCAGATGAATCGAACATAAAGGCGCAGATGCGCAAAGGAGTACTCGAATACTTCGTTCTGCTGCTCCTCTCCAACGGCAAAGCCTACTCCTCCGACATTCTGAAAAACCTCACCGAGGCCAGGATGATAGTGGTGGAAGGCACGCTATACACCCTACTGAACCGCCTCCGCCGCGAGGGAAAGCTCGACTACGAATGGCAGGAATCCACGCAAGGTCCGCCGCGTAAATACTACTTCATCACCGAAAAGGGGGCACAGGTGCGCGACATGATGGGCCTCTCCCTCGACGAGATATACAACGCCATCAACCATATACGAAACACTCAACAAACAAAATGAAGATAACATACAACATCAACCTTGCCGGGCGTCAGTTCGTAATTGACGACGATGCCTACCAGATGCTCCGGCAATACCTCGACTCCATTTTCACGGCGTACAGCGCGTCGCCCGACCGCTCGGAGATTACCGGCGACATTGAAGCACGCGTGGCCGAACTCTTCCTTGAGCAAATGGGAAGCGCCGGAAGCATTGTCACCATCGGGAACGTCCGTTCAGTGATAGACCGCATAGGGCAACCGCAGGACTTCATGGATGAGGAAGAGGAAATCTCCGTCAAGGAAACACCGCAAGGCGAGGAGATAAAGGTGGAACAGCAGAACATTTCCCCTACTCCGCCACCGCCGCTTCCCGTGTCGAAAAAGCTCTTCCGTGACCCGCAGAACAAGATGCTCGGCGGCGTATGCGCCGGAGTGGCGGCATACTTCGGGATAGACGTAACATGGATTAGGCTGCTGTGCGTGCTGCTCGCCTTCCTCTCGGTTTCCGGCGTATGTATTGTCTATATCGTGTTGTGGATAGTGGTTCCGGAAGCGCGCACGCCATACGACCGTCTGCGAATGTACGGGAAGCAGCCGACGCCGGAGAACATCGGCCGTTCCGTGAACGAGATGTACCACAACCAGCAGAGCGGGAAAAGCACCGTGTGGCAGATAGCCTCCACCATAGCCAACATACTGCTCATCTGCGTAGCCGCCGTGGGAGCTATCATCGCCGTTTCGCTCGTGCTCGTGGTATTCATCTTCATCGTACTCCTGCTCACCAATGCCGGCGACGTCTACGAACATCTCCCCTATTATACCGACGGTCATCCGTGGCTCTATATCGTCACTTTCATAGCATCGCTGGTGGCCATAATCATCCCGTTTGCCGTCCTGGCGTTCAACGTTTTCCGCAAACACAGCAAACCTATGGGAACAGCCTCTAAGACCACCATCGCCGTGGTTTGGGTGCTTTCGGTGCTCATCTCCGTTGCGTGCGTCACGGTAATCAAGAACGTATGCATGGACGCAGACAACGGCAAGTCCATCGAAATAACGGTAGTAGACGAGACAGAGAGCGACACCGCGATGCATGAAGACACCTTGCAAATAGAGGATTCCGTCAAGTCCGAAACCGTAAATGACACCATCCGCCACGGCAACGTGGAGATAGTGAAAAGCAAAGAAAGCAAAAACGGCAAAGAGTCAGTCACCGTGACAAAAAACGGCAAAAAGTAAAGATAGAACGCTAACGCAACTTTTCAGAGATTCCGGATGTTATAATAAGTGAGCCGCAATTCAGCGACTCACTTTATTATTGAAAAAAACAATGAAACTTAAATCAATAGCATTGCAGTCACCGGATCTCAACGAACCCGCCACGCTAATGCAGGCATTCAGCAGGCGGCGCACCAACCGCGACTTTGACAGCCGTCCCCTATCCGAAAAACATCTGTCGGAACTCCTCTGGGCAGCATACGGCGCCAACCGTCCCGACGGTCACAAGACCGTCCCCTCGGCAATGGGGATATACCCTCTCGACATTTATGCCGTTACCGCGCAGGGAGTGTACCATTACGAGCCCTCAACCAACTCTCTCGAGCCTGTCTCCGAAGGCGACTACCGTGCTGACACAGGGATACAGGACTTCGCCGGTCAAGCCCCTCTCGACCTTGTGATAGTATATAACGAGGATGCCTTCGACGTGGCGGACAAACCTACCGCCAAGATGCTCCAGAAGAACCAGGTGCGCCTCACCGCCCTCGACGCCGGCGCAGTGACACAGAACATCTACCTCTACTGCGCCGTGCAGGGACTGAACGTAGTGGAACGTATGTCGGCAGCCGATGACGCCATCAAAAAGCCGCTCGGCTTGAAACGCCACCAGCACTTCGTGGTAGCCATGAGCGTAGGCTATCCCCCGCAGCACTGATATTACTTGGACTGAGGAACATAAACGCCGTCCGGAGGGCATGTGCTCCGGGCGGCGTTGACCTATTTAATTCTTGGGTTATATCTGAAACAGAACTTTTTCTATTTAAAATAGGTGTAGCGGAAAAGGGTGACGTTTTTACAATTTTTAATTTGGCGGATTGGGGATTTGTTTATATCTTTGCATCATAAAACGGATTTCCGCAATCGGAGCCGTTTCTGTGCGGAAAATATGCCGTGCGACATAATTGCGCGACACATTTTCGCATTTTACGGTATCCGCGCGGAGCCGGAACGCGTACTTGACAAAACGATAGAGGGCTAAAAAGACGATGGCACTTTGGAGCATTGACGAGATATTGACAAACGTCGGCTTGCTCAAACAGCAGACGTTCGGCGTCGCATTTAGCGGCGGCGGCGCGCGCGGTTTTGCGCATATCGGCGTCATGATGGCTCTCAAAGAGTTTGGTATCAGGCCTGATGTAATCTCCGGAGTTTCGGCCGGCTCGATAGCTGCCGTCCTTTATGCCGCCGGACTGACGCCGCTCGACATAATGGACTGTTTCTCACAGCACGGCAAGTTCTCGGACTTCACCGAGTTCAGTCTCCCCAAAGAGGGATTCTTCCGCCTGACCAAGTTTGCCAAAATCCTTGAAACCTGGCTTCCTGTTAAGAATCTGGAGGAGTTAAGTATCCCCACTCTGGTATGCGCCACCGACTTCGAGAGCGGCAAAGCCAAGGCGTGGGCAAAGGGGGAGATAGTACCCCGCGTAATAGCCTCGTGCAGTATCCCCATAGTGTTTACTCCCAAGAAGATAGACGGCATCAACTACGTTGACGGCGGTGTGCTGCGCAACCTGCCGGCATGGGCCATCCGCAACTACTGCACCACCCTCATAGGAAGCAATTGCAACCCGGTGGACCGTAAGTTCAAATATAAAAACTCCATCATTGACGTGGCAATGCGCTCTTATCACCTTATGAGCAAAGCCAACGCCGCACTCGATATAAAACTTTGCGACATAGTGATACAGACCGACGGACTTCAGCACGTTAAAACATTCGGCCTCTCCGCAATGAAAAATGTGGTGAGCCGCGGCTATGACGCTGCTTGCCGCGCTTTTGAAAATTCCTCCCTAATCCCTAAACATTGAATCTGCAATGGCACCCGATAATAAACAAAAACTCATTGTATATCAAGTATTTCCCAGGATATTTACCAATGAGAACGCCACTTGCGTACCTGGAGGCACACTGGCGCAGAACGGCAGCGGCAAGCTCGATGACTTCGACGGCAAGCTGCTCGGCTCCCTCGCCGACCTGGGCGTAAACTGCGTATGGTACACAGGCATCATCGAACACGCAACGAAGACCGCTTTCCCCGGCATCCCGGCAGACGACCCGCACATCGTAAAGGGTGAAGCCGGATCACCCTACGCCATACGCGACTATTATGACGTGGACCCGGCACTCGCCACAGACCTCGACCGCCGCGTAGAGGAGTTCCGCCAACTGGTGAAGCGCACACACCAAGCCGGCATGAAAGCCATCATAGACTTCGTGCCCAACCACACGGCACGCCGCTACCACTCCGACGCAGCGCCCGAAGGAGTGGACGATTTCGGCGCACACGACGACATAACAATGGGCTTCGCCCCGCAGAACAACTATTATTACATCACCAACCAGCAGTTCTCCCCGCAGTTTCCGCTTGGTATAGGAACCGACGCCTACCACGAGTTTCCGGCAAAAGCCACCGGCAACGACTGCTTCACCGCCTTCTGCTCAGAATATGACTGGTATGAGACTGTAAAACTCAATTACGGCCACGACTACTGCGACGGCTCAGACCACTTCTCCCCTATCCCGGACACTTGGCTCAAGATGCGCGACATATTGCTCTTCTGGGCATCGACCGGCATCGACGTTTTCCGCTGTGACATGGTCTTCATGGTGCCGCAGCCTTTCTGGCACTGGGTTACCGCCGAAGTCCGCAAACAGTATCCCGACATCATCTTCATCGGCGAAATCTATGACGTGCGCCTTTACCGACCCTTCCTGGATTACTGCGGCTTCGACTATCTTTACGACAAGGTGAACCTCTACGACACCCTCATGGGGATAGAAAGACACGGCTATTCGGCGGCGCGGCTCACGGAATGTTGGCAAACAGTCGACGGTATAGGCGACCGTATGCTCAACTTCCTGGAAAACCACGATGAAGTGCGCTACGCCTCACATGAGTTTGCCGGTGACCCGCGCAAAGTGACGCCCGCGCTGGTGACTTCGGCCATGATTTCCACCGGCCCATTCATGATATATTACGGTCAGGAACTGGGCGAAGCCGCCACAGAGAACGAAGGGTTCGCCGGCTACAACAACCGCACCACCATCTTCGACTATTGGAGCTACGGCACGATGCGCCGCTGGTACGACGGCGGCAAGTGCCACGACTTCCTGCTCAACGAAGGGGAACGTTGGCTACGCTACCGCTACCGCACGGTGCTTCGCCTCTGCAACTCGGAGAAAGCCATCAGCCGCGGAGAGTTCTTCGACCTTATGTACATGAACCTGCAGAACCCTGACTTCGACCCTCACCACCTCTTCGCATTCCTGCGCTATACCACGAACGAGGCTCTTCTCATTGTGGCTAACTTCGGCGACGACGATGCGCACGCCAAGGTGAACATCCCCGACCTGGCCTTTTCGATGGTCGGGCTTCCGGAGGGAACTCTGAAAGTCGGCGAGCTGCTGACCGGAGAAAAGCGGACGTTGGCGCTGGGCCGCGGAGTCCCCTCGGCAGTAACAGTGGGCGCGCGCGACGCCGTGGTGCTAAAAATAGCGTTGCCCCAAAAAGAAGTTTCCTGAAATTCGAACAACCCTAAATCAAATTCATAAACACAAAATAAAACCAAAACCCATGAGCAATTCCTTACCCCCCATCAAGGTTTTCGCCGGCACCAAAAGCCTCTACCTTGGAGAAACCATCTGCAAAGAGCTCGGGATAGAGCTCGGAAAAATGAACATCGAACGTTTTGCCGACGGCGAGTTTGAAGTATGCTTCGACGAGTCGATCCGCGGCGCCGAAGTTTACCTCGTGCAGTCTACCTTCCCCAACAGCGACAACTTGATGGAACTGCTGCTGATGATCGACGCCGCCAAGCGCGCTTCGGCCGCCACCATCGTTGCAGTAATCCCTTACTTCGGCTGGGCCCGCCAGGACCGCAAAGACAAACCGCGTGTCTCTATCGCCGCCAAACTCGTGGCCGACCTGCTCAGCACAGCCGGCATCGACCGTCTCATTACAATGGACCTCCACGCCGACCAGATTCAGGGATTCTTCGATGTCCCCGTCGACCATCTCTACGCATCATCTATCTTCATCCCCTTCATCGAGAGCCTTCACCTCAAAGACATGGTCATCGCCTCGCCCGACGTCGGCGGTGCCAAACGCGCCAACAGCTACGCAAAATACTTCGACGTACCCCTGGTGCTCTGCCACAAACAGCGCGCCAAAGCCAACGTCGTGGAGAAGATGACCGTCATCGGCGATGTCGAGGGCAAGAACGTAATCCTCGTCGACGACATCGTGGACACCGCAGGAACCATCACCAAAGCCGCCGACCTGCTCCTCTCTTTCGGCGCCAAGAGCGTACGAGCACTCTGCTCGCATGCCGTGATGAGCGACCCCGCCACAGAACGCGTCAACGCCTGCGGCCTCACCGAAATTATTTTTACCAACTCGATTCCATACGGACGTGACGACTCAAAGGCCGTTATCCTCCCCGTTGCGAAACTCTTCGCCGACACTATACGCCGCATCCACAACAACCAGTCCATCTCTTCGCAGTATCTCTTTAAATAAGAAAATATAACATACTTATTACAGTTCGCCAGCCTTTTTACGGTCTGGCGGACTGTAATAGTAAATTAATAAAACTATATACGCGGCAAAAAGCAAAAGCATCTGAATCTAAGGATTAAAACCATAACTAAAAAATCAACCTTCAGAAAAACAAGCGCACCGTACACCCTTAATCCGCACTTAAGACATTAAATGCACACTAACCTTACTTAAATTTGATTACCAACACTTTACATTTGGCTCTCACATCTTACCTTACAAAAACAATGTTTTTTTTTGTCAATTAAAGAATTTGTAGCTATCTTTGCACAAAAATTAACAGGGCGCCCGAAACGCCCTAATTGAACAGTTAACCATGAACGATAAAAGAATACTTCTGTCGGCCGAACTTCCGGAAATGCCGGCCTTCTGCGAAGGGATTCGCCGTGCTCCCGACCGCGGCTACACCCTCACCCCCGAAAAGACCGTTACAGCTCTGAAAAACGCCCTGCGTTACCTCCCCAAAGAGCTCCACGAGAAAGTGGCTCCCGAGTTCCTCGAAGAGCTGCGCACACGCGGTCGCATCTACGCTTACCGCTGGCGTCCCGAAGGCCGCATCAAGGGCAAGCCCATCGACGAATATAAAGGCAAGTGCATCGAAGGCAAAGCCTTCCAGGTGATGATTGACAACAACCTCGACTTCGACGTCGCCCTCTATCCTTACGAACTCGTGACTTACGGCGAGACAGGACAGGTATGTCAGAACTGGCTGCAATACCGCCTCATCAAGAAATACCTTGAGGAACTCACCGACGAGCAGACACTCGTGGTGGAATCGGGCCATCCCCTGGGACTCTTCCCCTCCGGCAAGAACGCTCCGCGCGTCATCATCACCAACGCAATGATGGTGGGCCTCTTCGACAACCTCCACGACTGGCACGAGGCTATGCAGATGGGGGTTGCCAACTATGGTCAGATGACGGCCGGCGGCTGGATGTACATCGGACCGCAGGGAATCGTCCACGGCACGTTCAACACCCTGCTGAACGCCGGCCGTATGAAACTCGGAATCCCCGACGACGGAAATCTGGCCGGCCATCTCTTCATCTCCTCCGGTCTCGGCGGAATGAGCGGCGCCCAGCCTAAAGCCGCCGACATCGCCGGCGCTGTATCCATCACCGCCGAAGTGGACGCTTCGCGCATCGAGACACGCCACAGCCAGGGGTGGGTGACGAAAGTGACCGACAGCATCCCCGAAGCTCTGAAATGGGCCGACGAGGCTCGCGCCAAGAAGAAACCCCTCTCCATTGCTTACCACGGCAATGTGGTGGACCTGCTGGAATACTGTGTGGAGCATAACGTTCCGGTGGAGCTCCTCTCCGACCAGACATCCTGCCACGCAGTCTACGAAGGCGGCTACTGCCCCGCCTCCCTGACCTTCGAGGAGCGCACACGACTGCTACACGAAGACCCGGAGAAATTCCGCGAAGAGGTTGACGAGTCGCTACATCGCCACTTCAACGCAATCAAGGAGCTCGTGGAGCGCGGCACTTACTTCTTCGACTACGGCAACTCGTTCATGAAGGCCGTTTACGATGCCGGCGTCAAGGAAATCTCGCGCAATGGCATCGACGAGAAGGATGGTTTCATTTGGCCGTCGTACGTCGAGGACATCATGGGACCACGCCTCTTCGACTTCGGCTACGGCCCGTTCCGCTGGTGCTGCCTCAGCGGCAAGCACGAGGATTTGGTGAAGACCGACAAGGCTGCCATGGAATGCATCGACCCGAACCGCCGTTACCAGGACCGCGACAACTACAACTGGATACGCGATGCCGAGAAGAACGCCCTCGTGGTAGGCACACAGTGCCGCATCCTCTATCAGGACGCCATGGGACGCCTCAACATAGCGCTGAAGTTCAACGACATGGTGCGCAAGGGCGAAGTAGGCCCCATTATGCTTGGCCGCGACCACCACGACGTCAGCGGCACCGACTCTCCCTTCCGCGAGACCTCTAACATCAAGGACGGCTCCAACGTAATGGCCGACATGGCCGTACAGTGCTTCGCCGGCAACTGTGCCCGCGGCATGAGCCTCGTGGCCCTGCACAACGGCGGCGGCGTGGGCATCGGCAAAGCCATCAACGGCGGCTTCGGCATGGTCTGCGACGGCTCCGACCGTGTGGACGAAATCCTGCGCAAAGCCATGCTCTGGGATGTTATGGGCGGTGTAGCACGCCGTTCGTGGGCACGCAATGAAAACGCCATGTCAACCGTCCAGGAATGGAACGACACCAAGGCCGACGACGGGTTCATGATTACGGAACCATTCATCGCCGACGAAGAATACATCCGCTCACTCATTGAGAAATAAACTAATTAACGTGGAGAAGCGTGCCCTCAGGCATTAAGCGCAGAGGCGCACTTCTCCGCCGCTCTTGCTTATCATACTTTAAACATATCATGAAACAAATCATCGAGTGTGTCCCCAACTTTTCGGAGGGACGTGACAAGGAAGTAATCAACGCTATCACCGTAGCCATAGAAGAAGGCGGCGAAGTAAAGCTGCTTGACGTAGACCCCGGAGAGGCCACCAACCGCACGGTAGTTACCTTCGTGGGCGAACCTGACGCTGTTCTCGACGCCGCCATGCGCGGAATGAAGAAAGCGGCCGAGCTCATAGACATGCGCAACCACCACGGCGCACATCCCCGCATGGGCGCCACTGACGTATGCCCGCTCATCCCGGTTTCCGGCATCACTCTCGAAGAGTGCGCCGCACTGGCACGCAAACTCGCCGAACGCGCTTCCAACGAACTCGGAATACCCACTTACTGCTATGAGGCGGCAGCATTCACCCCGGAGCGCAAGAACCTCGCCGTTTGCCGCGCCGGTGAATACGAAGCCCTCCCCGAGAAGATGAACCATCCCGGCAAAGCCCCGGACTTCGGCGACCGTCCTTTCGACGAAGCCGCCGCCAAGACAGGCGCCACCGCAGTCGGTGCCCGCGACTTCCTCATCGCCGTTAACTTCAACCTCAACACCACCTCCACGCGCCGCGCCAACGCCATAGCCTTCGACGTGCGCGAAAAGGGTCGCCCCAAACGCGAGGGCGGCAAGGTGACCGGCAAACCCATGAAGGACGCCGACGGCAAGACCATCATGATTCCCGGCACACTCAAAGGCACTAAGGCAATAGGCTGGTTCATAGATGAATACGGCATCGCACAGGTATCCATGAACATCACCAACATGACCGACACGCCGCTCCACCGCGCCTTCGACGAGGTGAGCCGCGCCGCCGCCGCACGCGGCATCCGCGTCACCGGTACCGAAATCGTCGGCCTCATCCCGAAACGCGCTCTGCTCGAAGCCGGCAAGCACTACCTGCGCCTGCAGCAGCGCTCGCTCGGCATCCCCGAAGCCGACATAGTGAAGATGGCCGTCCGCTCAATGGGTCTTGACGAACTCAAACCCTTTGACCCCGCCGAGAAGGTAATAGAATATATGCTGGAAGCTGACAAAGGCGGCGGCAAGAAACTCGTGGACATGACCTGCACGGAGTTTGCCGACGAAACGGCCTCCGAGTCTCCCGCTCCCGGCGGCGGCTCCATCTCCGCCTATATGGGCGCGCTCGCAGCCGCGCTCGGCTCGATGGTAGCCAACCTCTCGGCCCACAAAGCCGGCTGGGACGAACGTTGGGAAGAGTTCTCCGACGTGGCAGTGAAAGGCCGTGAGATACAGGACCGCCTCATCCATCTTGTGGACGAAGACACCGAAGCCTTCAACCGCATCATGGCCGTCTTCGGTATGCCCAAAGGCACACCCGAAGAGAAGGCAGCCCGCGCCAAAGCCATGGAAGAGGCAACCCTCTACGCCACACAGGTGCCCCTGCGCACCATGAAGGCCGCCTACGAGACCTTCGACGTGCTCGAAGCCATGGCCTCGAAGGGCAATCCCTCGTCGGTCAGCGATGCCGGCGTAGGTGCTTTGGCAGCCCGCGCCGCAGTGCTCGGCGCACAGCTTAACGTGCGCATCAACGCCGCCGGCCTCAAAGACCGCACAGAGGCCGACCGCCTCACCGGCGAGGCCGCCGAGATAGCCGAAAAGGCCTGCAAGCGCGAAGCTGAAATCCTCGCTGTCGTTAACGGTATCATCGACAAATAATCCCCTCCTCCGATGACCTCCAACATCATAATCGAAAACGCCACCATAGTCACTCCCGAGGGGCGCTCTGCCCGCAAGGGAGAGGCTATGGCCTCGGTGAAAGTCATCGAGAACGCAATACTCGTGGCCCGCGACGGCAAGATAACCTTCGTCGGCCCGATGGCCGAAATGCCTCAGCTCCAGAAAGAGGAATTTGAGGTAATCGACGCCGCCGGACGCGCCGTGCTCCCAGGTTTCGTGGACTCGCACACCCACCTCATCTTCGGCGGCTTCCGCCCCGACGAGTTCGAGTGGCGACTGAAAGGTGACAGCTACATGAGCATCATGGAGCGCGGCGGCGGCATACAGTCTACCGTCAACGCCACGCGCACCGAAAGCGTGGAAGACCTCACCTCCAAGGCACAATGGTTCATCGACCGCATGGTGCAGATGGGCGTCACCACCGTAGAGGCGAAGAGCGGCTACGGCCTGAACACCGAGACGGAACTCAAGATGCTCGAAGCCATACGCCGCCTCAGCGACGACCCGGAACAGAAACTCCGCGTGGTGGCCACCTTCCTCGGCGCTCACGCCGTTCCCAAGGAATACAAGGGACGCACCGCCGAATATGTGGACCTTATGATTAAGGAAATGCTCCCCGCCGTGAAGGGTAAAGCCAAATTCTGCGACATCTTCACCGAGAAGAACGTCTTTGAGATAGAGGATTCACGACGTTTCCTCAAAGCTGCTCGCGAAGCCGGTTTCCAACTGAAACTCCATGCCGACGAGATAGTTACGCTGGGGGGTGCCGAACTGGCCGCCGAACTCGGCGCCGTGTCGGCCGACCACCTGCTCCACGTCTCCGACCGCGGCGTGGAAGAGATGGCCAAGGCCGGCGTTGTGGCAACACTGCTCCCGCTGACCGCCTTCACACTTAAGGAGCCCTACGCTCCGGCACGCCGTTTCATAGACCACGGCGCAGCCGTGGCACTCGCCACCGACCTCAACCCAGGCTCCTGCTTCTCCGGCTCCATCCCCCTCACCATCGCGCTCGCCTGCATCTACATGAACATGAGCATCGAAGAGACTATCACCGCGCTGACGCTCAACGGCGCCGCCGCAGTGGGACTCGCAGACGTTACAGGCTCGCTCGAGGAGGGCAAGTATGCCGACGTCATTATCCTCGATTACCCTAACTACCGTATGCTCCCCTACTATGTGGGAATGAACTGCGTGAACACCGTTATCTCACGCGGCCGCATCGTAAGCAAAAACGACTAACAATAACCAAACAACGAATATGTCAAAACTTGAAACATACGCAATCGGTTCCTCAGAACTGACCTACGACCTTATAGAACGCATACTGCGCGACGGTACGAAACTTACGCTCTCGCCCGAGGCAGTTGAGAAAATACAGCATTGCCGGGATTATCTGGACCGCAAGACCGACGAAAACACCGTGCCCATCTACGGTGTAACCACCGGTTTTGGTTCGCTCTGCAACAAGCACATCTCCAGCGAAGACCTCTCCACACTCCAGGAAAACCTCGTCAAGAGCCACTCATGCAGCGTGGGCACACCCATCGACGCCGACATCGTACGCCTGATGCTCCTGCTCAAGGCCCACGCCCTGTCCATGGGATTCTCCGGCGTGCAGGTTGAGACCGTGCAACGCATTCTCGACTTCTACAACAACGACATCCTCCCCGTGGTCTACGACCGCGGCTCGCTCGGCGCATCGGGCGACCTCGCACCGCTCGCCAACCTCTTCCTCCCGCTCATCGGCGAAGGCTACGTAATGTATAAAGGGAAGAAAATCAGCGGCAAGGAGGTTCTCAACATCTTTGGCTGGAACCCCATCAAGCTGAAATCTAAAGAAGGCCTCGCTCTGCTCAACGGCACACAGTTCATGAGCGCCAACGGCATCAAGGCCCTCATCGACGGCTGGCACCTGGTGAACTGCTTCGACCTCTTCGGTGCAATGAGCCTCGAAGCCTTCGATGGCCGCATCGAGCCTTTCTTCCCCCAGATTCAGCAAGTGCGTCCCCACAAGGGACAGATAGAGACTGCCCGCGTGTTCCGCTCGCTTCTCAAGGATTCTGAAATCATCATACGCGAGAAAGAGCACGTGCAGGACCCCTACTCCTTCCGTTGCATACCGCAGGTTCACGGCGCCGTGAAAGACGCAATGTGGCACGTCACCGACGTCCTCCACACCGAAATCAACTCCGTGACCGACAACCCCACAGTCTTCCCCGACGAAGACCTGGTAATCTCGGGCGGTAATTTCCACGGCGAACCCATCGCCCTGATATTCGACTATATGGGCGTAGCGCTCCACGAGCTCGGCAACATCTCCGAACGCCGCGTGGCTCAGCTCATCCTCGGACTCCGCGGGCTGCCCGAGTTCCTCGTGGCCAAACCCGGCCTCAACTCCGGCTTCATGATTCCGCAGTACGCCGCCGCTTCGATGGTCAGCCAGAACAAGATGTACGCATGGCCCGCTTCGTGCGACTCCATCGTAAGCTCCAACGGCCAGGAAGACCTCGTGTCGATGGGTGCCAACGCCGCCACCAAGCTCCACAAGATTATCTCCAACCTGCAATACATCGCCGCCATCGAGCTGATGAACGCCGCACAGGCACTCGAGTTCCGTCGCCCGCTCAAGTCTTCGCCATACATCGAGCATGTGATGGAAGAATACCGGCGCCGCGTTCCCTTCGTAGAAGACGACGTCGTCATGGCCGACTATATAGCCAAGACCATGGACTTCCTCAACGGCTTCGACGTAACCATCGAATCCGCGAACGAAATCTAAACCACCGACGTTAAATAAAATATCAGAGGCACACCCGGCGCTATGCGGATGTGCCTCTGTTTGTTATAACGAATTTTAAGATTGTAAGATGTACACACTCAACCAGTTACAGGAGCGCCGTTCGGTACGTTCATATACCGCAGAGCCGATACCCGACGCCGTTCGCCGCTCGCTCAACGCCGACATTTCAGAACTCAACAGCCATCTCCATGGTCTGAGGCTACAGATTGTCTACGGCGACGACACCCCGTTCCGCGGCCGCATGGGAAGCTACGGCATGTTCGCGGGAGTCGGCAACTACGTGGCGGCCGTCATCGATACAGGAGTGCAGTTTTCCGCCGAACGCGCCGGATACGGTTGCCAGCAGATAGTGATGGACGCCGTGACGCACGGCCTCGGCACGTGCTTCGTGGGAGGCACTTTCTCGGCGCAGGCAATCCCCGTGCAAGTGCGCGCCGGCGAGAAAATTGAGTTTATCGTCACACTTGGGTATGCCGCCGAAAAGACACGCACCATGGCACGCCTGATGGCGGGAATCGCCCACCGCAAGAGGATGGGCGGCCGCGACTTCTTCGATGCAGGCCGCTCCGCTGTCAGCTACGACGAAGCCGTGAAGCGCTATCCGCTCCTCGCCCCGGCCCTCGACGCCGTAAGTTGCGCACCCTCGGCCATGAACCGCCGACCCGAACGCTTCTATCTCGACAGCGAGGGCACCGTCCGCGCCTTCGTTAAAGACTACACCGGTTTCAACCCCGTGGACCTCGGCATAGCCAAATACAACTTCGCGCAGCTCTTCCCCGGGGAATGGGACTTCGGCAACGACGCCCCCTTCTTCCCTTTTGAAGAATAATCGTCTTTTTCCATCCCTGTGACGGCCGCTTTTACAAGCATTCTCGACGGTTATGTCGGAAATAATTTGTAACTTTGCGTGATTCTCACCAACATTCAGGAACAGGATGGCAAAAAAGACCAAAACATATTCGCAGGTACAGGCTACCGACGCGCTGGAGCAACTCGGGGGGCGCGGCACGACGGCGCAGGAGTTCATTTACGAGCTGCTGCGCATCTTCGCCGGTTATGGCGACGGGCAGGTGCGCCGGACCAAAGAGGGACCGGGCAACCTCGCCAAAGATGGAGAAACCGTGCTCATTAAAAATCTCGTGGCGTATCGCCCCGCGACCGGGGATAACGCGCCCGGGGGCGATTGCTCCAAGTTGTACGATGTCATCAACGCCATGCGCGGGTACGCGAAGATTGCCAAACGCTCGCCTCGCCTTTACATTACGAGCGACGGCGTAAATGTCGTGGCATACAACCCGAAAGAGAACGACTGGTACGAGAACAGCATTGCGCTGCTGTGGAAGGACTTCGAATTTTTCACGCCGCTTGCCGGCATCGAGAAAATACAGTTCACCGAAGAAGCCGAAGCCGACGTAAAGTCGGCCGAACTTATGGCGAAGCTCTTCGACGATATCCGCCGCTACAACAACATCCGCGACCCGCAGATGGTACACGCCATCAACATTTTCATGTCGCGGCTGCTGTTCTGTTTTTTTGCCGAAGACACGGGCCTCTTCCCCGGCGAAAACCTGTTTACCAATACGCTGAGAACCCACACCAAAGAGGACGGTTCCGACCTCGGCGAGTTCATCGACCGCGCTTTCCTGGCAATGTCGACCGACGACCCGACCGTGCTCGACTCCCTGCCGAAAATGTATGAGGTGTTCCCTTACGTCAACGGCGGACTGTTCCGCGACCGCTACCCTATCCCGGTGCTTTCGCGCCGAGCCCGCACCTTGATTATCAACTGCGGAGAATATAACTGGCGCGAAATCAACCCCGACATTTTCGGTTCCATGATTCAGGCTGTCGTGACGCCGGAGCAGCGTGCCGGGCTCGGGATGCACTACACATCGGTGCCGAATATCGAGAAGGTAATCCGCCCGCTTTTCCTCGACGCGCTTGAAGAGGAATTTAAGGCCGCTTGCGCCGAGGCACGCGAGAAAATGGCGAAAAAAGGGAATCCTGACCGCGCCTCGCACCGTTTGCGCACGTTGCTGACGCGCCTGTCGCAGATAAAAATCTTCGACCCGGCGTGCGGTAGCGGCAACTTTCTCATCATCACCTACAAGCGGCTTCGCGAACTTGAAATACGCATCTGGAAAGCGATACGCGAAATCACAAAGGTTGCCATTCTCCCCTTCCCCTCCATCACTCTCACGCAATTCTACGGCATCGAACTCGATGAATACGCCTGCGACACCGCCACCCTGTCGCTGTGGCTTGCCGAACATCAGATGAATGTCAAGTTTCAGGAAGAACTCTATGTCCTTCCCGAAACCCTCCCGCTGAAACCCTCCGGCCATATCGTCTGCGGAAACGCCTGTCGCCTCGACTGGAACACCGTATGTCCCCATACCTCCGATGAAGAAGTCTACATAATGGGCAATCCCCCTTATCTCGGTAGTAGACATCAAGAAGAATCGCATAAAGATGATATGGAGCATGTGTTCCTAAAAGATTATAAAAGCCTTGATTACATATCGTGCTGGTTCTTCCTTGGAAAGAAATATATTGAAGACACAAAAGCTGAATGTGCATTTGTTACTACAAATAGTATTTGTCAAGGTCTTCAAGTGGCACTCTTGTGGAAAAGAATCCTTACAAACGGAGTTGAGATTTCTTTTGCCCATAATTCTTTCAGATGGTCAAATAATGCGAGATATAATGCAGCTGTAACCGTTGCAGTCATTGGATTGACATCACATAAAAGAAATAAATATCTTTACCACGGAGACGCAAAGGCCACTGTCAACAACATTAATGCCTATCTTTCTGCGAGCGATAATGTTTTCATAGATAACTGCAATAAACCCATATGCAAAAATATTCCGTCAATAGACTTCGGAAATATGGCAGCCGATGGAGGAATGTTATTGTTTGACACATTTGAAAAGAATGAGTTTACAGAAAAAGAGCCTGAAAGTGAGCCTTTCTTTAGGAGGTTTTATGGTTCAGAAGAGTATATAAACGACAAAGAACGATGGTGTCTTTGGCTTGATGGTTTTAGTGTGACAGATTTTGCAACTCTGCCGCTGATAACCGAGCGGATAAACAAACTTCGAGAAATCAGACTTAAATCATCCAGACCGCAACTCGCCGTAATACCTCATCTTTTTGCGCAAATAACTCAGGACGTTAATTTTCCATGCGTGATAATACCTCGCGTTTCATCTGAAAATCGAGAATATATCCCTATTGGATTCCTGCCTTCTGGAATTGTAATAGGTGATTCTTGCATGGCTATCAGCAACGCACCCTTTTGGCTTTTCGCCATACTCACAAGTAGTATGCACATGACTTGGGTTCGTGCAGTAGGTGGAAAGTTAGAAACTCGATACCGATATTCGGCAGGGCTATGTTATAATCCTTATCCATTCCCAAATCTGACAACAGCGGATAAAGAAGAACTTGAGAGACTGGCGCAGAACATCCTCGATATCCGCGAAGAGAATTTTGAAATGACGCTTGGCGAGATGTATAATCCGGAAACCATGCCGGAGGAACTGCGCGAAGCCCACCGCCAACTCGACCTCGCCGTGGAACACATATACCGCCCCGAGCCCTTCACCTCCGACGAAGAACGCCTTGAACACCTTTTCAAACTCTACGCCAAAATGACCAAGAAATGAACGGCTTCCTCAAAATATCAGGCGATTATGAGTCGTGGAGCGTCTATCGCAAATCGGTGATAATCTGCGATGTAACAGAGATGTTCATAACCCGCGCGATGCCGCGCGGCTCGCGCACCGTCGACCAGATGCGGCAAGCCGCACGCTCGTGCAAACAGAACATCGTGGAAGGCGCCGGCGACGGGACAGTCTCCATAGAGATGTGCATCAAGCTGATAGGCGTGGCGCGTGGTTCCGTAATGGAGCTGAGGGAAGATTATGCCGATTTCCTGCGACAGCACAAATACGAGATTTGGGACAAAGATGACCCGCGCACGCTGGCGACGCGGAATTACTGCCGCACCCACTACGACCCGCGCGAGTTCACCGAGAAATGCGAAAGCCACCCCGACGAAACAGTGGCGAACATCATGCTGACGATGATCCGGCAAATGGAGGCCATGCTGGCCAAAGTGCTGAAATCGCTGGAAAGCCGCTTTCTCGAAGAGGGCGGCCTGAGGGAAGCCATGAGCCGCGAGCGCCGCAAACACCGCGGCTACTGAGAATGCTAATAATGTGGAGAATGTTATTCATGTAATGTATGTAGTGAATGTTATGTATGTTTTGTATGTGATGTATGTAATGTATGTGGCGCCCGCACATAAAACACATAAACAACATACACCACATACATGACATAAAAAAATACCCGCAAAAAACAATGACAAATATAGTAGAAGTAAAATACGCCCAAACCGGCAAATCCAGCAACACCGACGCCCTCGGTATGCGCGAAATGCAAGCCCTGGTCTACGCCCAGCGCCACCGCCAACACCTGCTCGTAAAGGCTCCGCCGGCCTCCGGCAAAAGCCGCGCCATGATGTTCGTGGCGCTGGACAAACTCGCCAACCAGGGCGTTAAGAAAGTGATAGTGGCCGTTCCGCAGCAGAACATAGGCCGCAGCTTCAAAAATACACCGTTGAAAAAATACGGTTTCTTCGCCGACTGGCTGGTAGCCCCGAAATGGAATCTCTGCATGGCGGCAGGAAGCGAGAACTCCAAGAAATCAACAGTGAGAGAATTTCTCGACCATCCCACAGCCGACAAGCTCGTCTGCACGCACGCCACGCTCCTGAACTCGCTTAACGGCATCGACGCGGAAAAACTCGACAACGTATTTTTCGGCATAGACGAGTTCCACCACGGCTCGGCCGACGAAGACAACCGTCTCGGCACGCTCATCCGCCGGTTGCTCAACGAGACATCGGCGCATATCCTGGCCATGACAGGTTCATACTTCCGCGGCGATGCCGTACCTGTGATGCGTCCCGAAGACGAGGCGATGTTTCAGCCTACCATCAACTATAACTATTATCAGCAACTCAACGGCTATAAGTGGCTGAAAAGCCTCGGCATAGGGTACAGTTTCTTCCAGGGGAATTACCTCACCGCCATCCCAGACGTGCTGGACACGCGGAAGAAAACGCTTATCCACATCCCGCACCCAAACAGCAAGACCGGCGCATTCATGAACAAGCACGACCAGGTGGCCAAAATTATCGAAAATATCGGTGAGATTGTTGACCGCGACCATGCCCACTTCCTGTACAAGGTCAAGACACCGGACGGGCGCATCCTTACCGTCGGCGACCTTGTAGAGGATAAAGCCGAGTGCCGCGATGCGTTGCAGGCGTACCTGCAACGGATGAACAGCCGCGACTCGCTCGACATACTCATAGCCCTCGGCACAGCCAAGGAGGGTTTCGACTGGGAATGGTGCGAGCATTGCATCACGATAGGAATACGCGCCTCGCTGACCGAGGTAGTGCAGATAATAGGCCGCTGCACCCGCGACTGCGAAGGGAAAGAGCACGCGCAGTTCACCAATCTCATCCCGTGCCCGGACGCCGCGCAAGACGATGTCTCGATGGCCGTAAACGACTTTCTGAAAGCCATATCCGTGTCGCTGCTCATGGAACAGGTTATGGCTCCGAAATGGAACTTCAAGACCAAGACGGAAGAGAATGACAATAAAGGGAACAGCCCGGAAGAAACCGGCGAAGATGACCATGTAATCGAAGTCGCGGGATTGCCTGAACTGAACGAGAGAACCAAGGCCATAGTGGAGAACGACCTCGATACGCTCGTAGCCACCACACTTTCAGACAAAAACATCCGCGAAGCTATCATAGGCGAAGGGATGGCAGAAATGATAACCGCGGCCTACATCCCCAAGATTATCCGCGAAACATATCCCGACCTTAACGAGGAGGAGGTGGACGCCGTGGCGCAGCATACCATATTGACAATCGCCACACAGGGAGAGCAGGTTGAAGGCCCCGACGACAGCGGCAACAAGTTTATCAAGCTCGCCAACAAATTTGTCAACCTCAACGAACTGGATATCAACCTCATATCCGAGATTAATCCTTTCCAACGCGCTTACGAGGTCATAAGCAAATCGCTAACGCCCGAAACACTGCGAACCATCCAGTATGCCATTGAGGACAAACGGTGTGAGAAAATCACCGACGAGGAGGCCATTCTCTTATTCAAAAAGTACCTGCCGAAGTGGCGCGAGGAGAATCCCGGCAAATTGGCGCCGGAACTAACCGACCCCGACCCAACGGCCCGTCGCATAGCAATGGCAATTGAACGCATCCGACAGTTGAAACGCAATAAACTCGCTGCCAAATCATGATTGACTGGAATAAAGAATTGGAAGAAATCTTCCGGGACCCGCTGTTTGACGATGTAACCGCTCCGAGAAAGCGCACAACATCGAGCGACCGCCTCATTGCGGGTTTTCAGGAAATCTGCGATTATGCAGAGGCGCATGGTTGCCCTCCGACCGAGGAAACCGACCGGAAGCTATATCGTAGGCTGAAAGGCATTTTGGGAAATGAGTCAAAGATGGAGCGATGCCGTCCGTTTGATACTTGTGGACTGTTGCCGTTACCTGAGACTGAGGTGGTATCTGAGCCTAAGGAAGAATATAAGCCGAAAGAACTCACCGAGGAAGAGCAGCTGGAGGAAATAATGAACGACCCGCTATTTGATGACATTGAAAGCGGAGGCGACCCCGGGCTGTTCGATATTCCGGATTATATGCGACAGCGGCTAAATGCCCGGAAAGAAGCGGAATATGTGGGCAAACGTCGGGAATGTGAGGACTTCGACAAATATGCCGACGGCTTCAAGGAAATCCACGTGGGCCTGAAATCGGGGAAATACCGTCTTGTAAAATTCAGTGTCAAAAACCTAAAACCGGGCAGTTACTTTGTGGAGGACGGCATGATTGGTTACCTCGCCGCCTTTGAAGATGAGGGCGTAAACCGGTATGGCGACCGGGACGGCCGTACCCGCGTAATTTACGAGAACGGCTCGGAGTCGGACATCAAATATAAGACGATAACCAAAAACCTTTCGGTAACAGGATACTCGGTGATTGACACTTCAGAGATAAGCAACGAGGAATTCGAGCAGTGCTTCACCCTGAACGATAATGACGTGGAGAGCGGCACTATCTATGTGCTACGCTCAAAATCCACACGGCCCGAAATCGCTGCAATCAAAGACCTCTATAAAATAGGCTTTACCGTCACCTCGGTAGAAAGCCGAATAGCCAATGCCCGGAACGAGCCGACGTATCTTTGCGCCGATGTTGAAGTAGTGGCTACCTGGAAAGCCTATAATGTGAAATCCTCTACTTTCGAGGCACTTATCCACAAACTCTTCGCCGCGGTTCAGCTTCAGGTCACCGTTGACGGACACCGGCCCAAAGAGTGGTTTATGTTCCCGTTCACTGTCATAGAGCAAGCCGTTGTGGGCATAATCAGGGGGGAGGCCATGATGTACGACCCGCAACTCCGGCAGCTTGTAATGCTCAATAGCCATCCCGGAATGAAATGCCTGTCAGTCAAACAGCCGTGGGCATCATTCATCTGCATGGGAATGAAAGACGTCGAAAACCGTTCCTGGCACCCTAAAGAGGCTCCCGGACGCATTCTCATACACGCATCCGCTACGTTAGACAGATACGCTCAAGATGAAGCGGAAGATATAGTCGGGCATCCGTTGCCGCCGCTCCTACATGGCGCCATCATCGGCTATGTGGAAGTTTATGGCTTTACCCAACATTCAGACAGCATCTGGGCCGGCGAGGGACATGGATCAAAATGGAAATGGCTGTTGCGGAATGCCAAAATGTTCAAGGAACCTATACCCTACAAGGGAAAACGTAATATCTTTACAGTTCCCGAGATAGACCCCGAAAATCTTCCGGAAACTATATAGCCGGACGCACTGAGGCCATCCTGTGGATCTTGTTTTGCGGATTTGGGATAAAAAATGCAGAAAAATTTCGATAATCGGGATTTTATTTGTAACTTTGCAAATTGAGATGCAAGAGGCTTTCCGGAGCCGTGTGTCCCGACGGAAACACATGTCACGAGATTAATATGTCACGAGATAGAAAATATATAGGCGCCCACGTAAGTAGCGCCGGCGGCGCTGCCAACACACCGGCGCGTGCCCACGAAATCGGAGCGCGTGCTTTCGCGCTCTTCACCGGCCAGTCTAACAGATGGCAGTCGAAAGCCATCAGTCCGGCCGACGCCGACCTCTTCAAGGAGCAATGCGCCCTCTACGGCTACACGCCGGAGATGATTCTGCCCCACGACAATTTCCTCATCAACCTGGGCAGCAATGACCCGGAGAAGCTGGAAAAATCGCGGAAGTCGTTCCTCCAGGAGGTGGAGCGATGCATGGCGCTGGGTCTGACAATGCTCAATTTCCATCCCGGCTCCCACCTCGGCCAAATGAGCGAGGAGGATTGCCTGAAACGCATTGCGGAAAGCCTCGACGAGATTATCGCGCAGACCGGCGACGTGGTGATGGTTATAGAAAACACGGCCGGCCAGGGTTCTAACCTCGGCTACGATTTCGCCCATCTGGCGCGCATCATAGAGCTGGTTGACAATAAGGAGCGCATGGGTGTATGCATCGACACGTGCCACGCCTATTCGGCCGGCTACGACCTGCGTTCGGAAGAGGGCTACGAAAAGGTGTGGAAAGACTTCGACGACATCGTGGGGATGAAATACCTGCGCGGAATGCACCTCAACGATGACAAGCGGGAGTGCGGCTCGCGCATAGACCGCCACGAAAGCATAGGACGCGGCACGCTTGGCGAAGAGTTTTTCCGCCGCCTCGTCAACGACCCGCGCACCGACGGCATCCCGCTCATCCTCGAAACTCCCGACGACAGCCTCTGGCCACAGGAGATAGCCTGGCTTTACAGCCAGATTGACTCCTGACAAGCAGCGCTTGTGGCAGCCGGCAGTTCAACACGAACTCTCAATCAACAAACTTACAATATAAGTATGTGTTCGAAATTATTTAATGTATCGCCTCATAAATTCTGCGGCGAACTTCCGAATCCGGTTTCAGTTGCTATGGAACCCCATAGCGCCATCAGCCGAATCCAAAATTTCATCTACATACTTCACAATCCAATACGATAAATAATTACAAACACATACTTATTATTTGACAAATAAACTTACAGGACATGAAAACTCCCCCCAATCTAAAATTCTGGCAACTGTGGAATCTCAGCTTCGGATTCTTCGGGGTGCAGATAGCCTACGCCCTCCAGAGCGCCAACATCTCGCGTATCTTCGCCACGCTTGGCGCCGACCCGCATAACCTGTCGTACTTCTGGATACTTCCGCCATTGGCCGGTATCATAGTACAGCCTATCATCGGCGTGCTGAGCGACCGTACCTGGACGCGTTTCGGACGCCGTATCCCGTACCTTTTCATCGGGGCACTCATCGCCGTCATCGTGATGTGCCTGCTCCCCAACGCCGGCAGCTTCGGTATGACCGTGGGTGCCGCAATGGTATTCGGACTCTTTGCCCTGATGTTCCTCGACACCTCCATTAACATGGCCATGCAACCCTTCAAGATGATGGTTGGCGATATGGTGAACGAAAAACAGAAAGGCCTTGCCTACTCCATACAGAGTTTCCTCTGCAACGCCGGCTCGCTGGTGGGTTACCTCTTCCCTATCTTCTTCACGGCCATAGGAATACAGGCCGTGGCCCCAAAAGGCGTGATTCCCGATTCGGTGATATACTCCTTCTACATAGGCGCTGCCATCCTGATTTTCTGCGTCATTTACACCTCGGTGAAAGTCAAGGAATATCCTCCGGAAATCTATAACCAATACCACCCCGTGAAGAAAGGCGAGGAGAAAGCCAATATCATCAAACTCCTTGTCAATGCCCCGTCGGCCTTCTGGACGGTAGGCCTCGTGCAGTTCTTCTGCTGGGCGGCTTTCATGTATATGTGGACCTACACCAACGGCGCGCTCGCCGACAATATTTTCCACGCCCCGACGGCATTGCACGAGGGCAGCGTGGTGCTCGACACCGCTTCCAAGGAATATCAGGCAGCCGGCGACTGGGTAGGAGTCCTCTTCGCCGTTCAGGCCATCGGCTCCGTCATCTGGGCACCGATCATCGCCCTCTTCAAAAGCCGCAAATTCGCCTACATCCTCTCGCTCGTTCTCGGCGCCTTCGGTTTCATCTCCGTATTCTTCTTCCAGAACCAGTATCTGCTCTTCATAAGCTACGCGCTGATAGGATGCGCCTGGGCGGCCATGCTGGCGTTGCCTTTCACCATCCTCACCAACTCGCTCACCGGCGGCCACATGGGCACATACCTGGGCCTCTTCAACGGCACCATCTGCATCCCGCAGATAGTGGCGGCCGCACTGGGCGGTGTAATCCTCAGCCTTTTCACCACGCCCGGACAAGCCGCACCGCAGGTCTACATGCTTGTATTTGCCGGCGTGTTGCTGCTCATCGGCGCCTGCTGCGTACTCTTCGTAAAGGAAGGGACCGCCGACCGCGGCCCCGAAATTGTGGACGTTCCCGACTCGGAAGCTCTCTGATAACAACAATCTCCCAATATATGACAAAGACCGGCCTCAAAGACCGGCCTTTGTTGTTTTCTTGTCCAAAACCAACCGATGACCGATAGCGTTATTATTGCAGACATGGCAATAGTTTTAGGCATATTATTCATAATTGCGGCGTTGGGGACAGTGCTCGCCCCGCGGCTGACGTTCGTGGGCAACCGCAAGGCGTGCTTCGGCATTTGCGGCGCCCTCTTCTTCGTCACCTTCTACTTTTTCCTGATGCAGCTGTACCACGCCGACGAATCGTCTCGTATCGTCAACGCAATCATCGCGGCTGTAACGATCCTCTTGGTCCTGCAACTCGGCGCCATCCTATTCCGCAATGCTCCTCGCCAATAATTTTCACCTGGATATGGTAACTATTCAGCGGACGCGTTGAGGTAGTCACCGTTTAGAAAAGGGCGAGTATG
>OHBJ01000235.1_pt1 | contig 32391 bp, 48 predicted proteins | sample 1577241 | NCBI WGS metagenome assembly OHBJ01 (sample SAMEA3541594, study PRJEB24748) | human gut metagenome | biome: human gut; feature: human-associated habitat; material: faeces | place: China | collected 2012 | reverse complement strand
CAACGATGACAAGTCTGGGGAACTTCCAGGACGTTGGCGAGAACGGCGCGACACCACAGGACAGCTTTCAGGAGGGCTTCTGCAAGGTAATTGAACCCAGCACATGGAAGCTGGGCTTTTCCATCACAGCGGAAATGATGGAGGACAACAAAATCGGGGATATCAGCAATGCGGCGAAGCGTTTTACCACAAGCTACGGCAGAACGAGAGAGCAGTTTGGGGCGGCACTGCTTTCCAACGGACACAACGCCAAAATGAAATGGAACAAAAAGGAATACAGCATTACCTGTGCGGACGGAAAGCCCTTCTTCTTCAAGGAGCACCCCAGCAAGGTAGACGGCGTTTCGCTGAAGCAGAGCAACCTGTTTAAAGGAGCGTTCAGCGTGCTGACGTTGGATGCGGTGCAGGAGGCAATGCAGGACTTCAAGGACGACAAGGGCAACCTCTTGAATGTGAAGCCCGACACCATCATCATCCCCAACAGCGGCCCTCTGAAAAGAGAGGTTCTGGCGGCGGTCGGCAGTGCCGATAATGCCCATTATATTAGAAACGGTGGTGCGTGGGAGTCGTCCGACACACCGCAGGAAATGATTGTCTTCGCCAACTCCAAGGTCATCCGACCATCGACCGCCACGGTGAATCCCGTACTATACTCCCCGAGCGAATTGGAAACCCTCGCGAAAGAACACGGCATCACTGGAAATCTTAACACCCCGTGCATCAGCGTCATGAACGGAGACTGGGACACTACTAGCATATGGATTAACGGAGTCATGAGGCAGAACAACAACATCCTGCTTAGTCTCAGTTCCTCGCTGAAGGCCAATACGCCGTTGCGAGTCAATTCTCTTATAGGATTCACGCGGTAATACGCTGACCGAACCGGATTACACCGGCGTACCACCTCCGCACGCACCGCTACATTACTCGGAATCTGGATAACGAAGCTCCCCAATGGGCGGAACACGTATTGGGTGTCATATGCTGGCCTACTGAAATTGTGCCGTGGTAGTTACCATCCAAAGTTAATCCACATCCCCCAATTGCTGTTCATGATAGTGGGTATTATTTTCACGGTCTAAGATAAAATCATGATGGAAATTATCACGGCGATCATCGGCGTAGGCGGCGTAGCACTCGGAGGACTCATAACATGGCTAGCTAACCGTAGATCAGACTTGACTAGCGCGTATCAAGCTTTAGTGTCCGCTCAAGGGGAGATGAAACGGCAGATCGACGCGCAAGACCAGAAAATAAACGCGCTAATAAAAAATCGTGATGCGTTGCAATACACGATCGATCTTGAGACTGGCTATATTCGCGCGTTGGGACACTGGTTGTCGCAGTTCTGCGAGATTATCGAACCGGAATTTTTGGAGAATCATCCTAAACCGTCGTTGCCTGATGATCTACGCGACCGTATTGCATCGCTTGCGGAACTGGCAGGCGATAACTAACTGTCACTTGATAGTGTACGAAAACGCGGCAGTACTCCATGCCCCGACGTTGTATGTGGTAGCAGAATGCCTCACATACAACTGTGTAGAATCTGACTGAAAACAGGAAAGATTGACTAGTAAATATACGTTATCCCACCCAAACAAGAATTCGCTGAACCTGCCCCGCCCTGATTAGACAACGAAACAGTCCCATCTGCGGAAACAGATAACATTTTCGTAGTGGAACCTCCGTTCTGGACAACCACTGAAGTGTTTAACTTTCTTTTTGGAACGCATTTATCTGGAACCTTGAACGGAGCATTTATACTATCCCACGAGCCTGAGCCAGTTTTCGCGCCATTGCATTCGACGCGGACAATACGCGCCAAATAATTGATAAACAAATCCCAATTAGTCCAATGCTGATAGTAATACGAGGCAACCCACTGGCCGTTATCCCGCACATAATGGGCATTATCGGTGATTGTCACAGCCTCCTGCCCGTCCACCGCGTCAATGGTGTTAAGCTGTTCAAGATTACGCGCCATCAGGATAGCGCTGTTACGAATCATCGGAGCCACATCAGACACCACACCAGCGTTAACCTCGGCAATCACAAGACCATTGATATTCGAGTCAGGCGTACCCGCAGTAAACACCTTGAGCTGGCCGCGCGGAGTCGTACCGTGCGACTGCGACGGGTCTTCCACTGTAACAGCGATCTTGTAATTGTTGGCGGAGTCCGCCAGTTGCACCGTTGTATTGGTAGTAATGGCGTAAGTGTACGCGCCGAGCCCATCCCACGGGCTGATCGTGCCGCAATGAGGCTTGACAGTAACAGTCAAACCGCTCACAGTGACCAGAGGACTCGGGGAACCGTAACGGATGCCAGACAAACCGTCGAACGCGGTACCATCGGACGGTACTAATAGAGGATTGATGGCGTGCCTGTAATCGTCCGCCGTATACTCCGGGGAACCGTTTTTCGCGGTAAGCGGGTGCATGATGATAGCCATAATCATTCCTCCGAATCGTCTACGACCATTTTATCTTTGTCAGTGGATAGAGCGTCAACCTTAGCTTTGAGCGCGTCCAAGTCATCCGCTACCTGTTGAGCGAGTCGGAGCGCCGCCACACCAAGCATGGGATAGTTGATGCCTACCAGCGTGCCGTCTTCATCGTATTCGCAGAAGAACCCCAATCCGTTTTCATCCAGATCGTCGGCGATCATGCCGACCAACGGCTGCGCGTCATCAAGATTCTGGTTCTTGTCATCCTTCATCCGATATATGCACCACTTCACCTTGCGGAGAGCGGCAACGGGAATGTAGTCATCCGCGTCCACGATATCGGTCTTCACTGCACGAATCGACTGGGCCGTGCCCATAGTACCGTCAGACAACACCCACACCGCACGCCAAGAGCCTGAAGCAAACACATTGTTATAAGCGTTGGCGATACCAGTACCACCACGATTGGGAGCCAATACACCCCAGTTCCACGTCTGAGTTTTAACGTCAATCTCGGCACGGGTGTAACTGTTGCGAGTGATGCTTTCCTGCACCCGCTTATCAAGATTGTTGGTCAGCGTCTGCACTTCCTCATACATTTTCGTGATCTGATCGACCATAGGTTTAACGCTGTTGACGATGCTCGGCGGCAGTTCCTGCAACTGGTGTTTGATGTCCGAGAACTGGCGTGCTGTAGCGTCCGCGCTATCTAGACTGAACTTGAATTTGCTCGGCATTATCGCCCTCCTGTTGCAATATAGGTGTGATGGTCCACGCCTGACTAAAGTCTATCTCGTACCCGATGATACGGGCTTTACCGTGATTATGGTCGGGGAAATGCTCGGCGTCTTCTTCCACTGTCCACGATATGAGGTCGCCCGGTTTCCATTCCTCATACACCATCGGAGCGGAAAGCAGACTCAAGCCCATAGTGATGGTCTGGGTACCGTTCTGCATCTGCAACAACGAGGACTTGGCGTGTTCGTTCAGCGTCGCCTTGTTCGTGATGCTGGTTGACGGCTGGAACACATATTCCAGCATGGGCCTGTTAGGTTGGTTTGCGATCATCCAATCGGATTGCGGACGGTCTCCAGCGTCAGCCGTACTCACAGCCATTACCGCGTTAGCACCGTACCCGTTCGTGTAATCCTCCAGCAGATTAAACGTGGTCATAACGCTTTCGTCGAACGTGGTGCTTGGCGTGGTGGAACCGATATGGTCGGCTACCGTCATGACCGGTTCATAATGCCCGTCATTGATGGCACGCCATGATGTACACCATTCCGGCCCATTCAAAACGTTCGCAAGCTCTTGCAACACGCTTAGCAGTGTTTTGTCGCTTTCGGCCTCATATGTGCGGTCGCGTTTGATCTTACTCGGGGACGCTTCGACAACGAGATTGAAACGGTGGTTTTTAAGCGTGGTGGTTACGAGATCTTCCACGATCTCGCACTGGTCACGATTCGTGTACGTATGATCCTGTACGTACACGTTATCGAGATAGTGTTCGACGGTTGCCAACGTCAGTGTTAATCCGTCTCCGCGCATTGCACGCTCGCGTTTGACCACGATACCGCCCCACAACACAGTGGATTCGCGCACCAGAAGTATGGCGACCTGATACGGTGTGGTGGCTTCATCCCAGTTTCGTGGTGCGTTGCGCCACGGGAGCGTGGCTGTTTCGCTGGTTGTTTCCTCGAAACGGTACGTCAGGTGGGTTAGTTGGAGGTCTGGGAGTTCGGCTATAACCGTGCCGTCGTTCAACGTGACGGCGACGAACTGCAAGCCTGAACGCTGCCACAGTACACGCGCCGTGTCCGAGTATAAGCCGTCCGACTGCGGCAATCGGTTAGAAATAAAAGGCATCCGGCACCTCCTTAGATGTAAGCCGGGTTGAACGTAACCGTCATCCGTGCGTTATCAGATGGTCCCTTGGCGCTGAACATCCAGATGTTCTCCCCTACCTCCGCGTAACTCCATTCTCGTCTGGTCACACTGCCACGTGCCGGATCGGTGCCATCGACAAGAATCTCATGCGTGGCACCGTTGATAAGAATGTAATGACCCTCACCCAAACTGAGATCGAACGCCATAATATGCCCGCTCGGCCTATGCTCAACCTGCGGATCGACCACAGGCCCGTCGATACGAATAGTCACCGGACTCGGAGCACTACCCGTGTTAGTAAGGCTCACGCTACCCGACACGGTTACTTCAGACCACACCCACATTGAACCCTTGCCCGTGTCTATATCCTCGAAATGGTAGGGGAACGTCATACCGCCCTGAGTGTGCGGCAACCCGGTTTTTCCGCTCACTGACTGAGTATCGTAAAGGTACGAGTCCAAAGCGGTCAAGCCGATACTGAATTTAAGAATGTTCACACCAGCCCACTCCACCAGCGGAGCGGAAGACGATTGCATGACCTGCACCTGACGGCTGATGTTCCCCAACTCCACGACAAGCGATTGACTGGTGATATTGAACGAACGTTTGAACGCATCCCAAGCGTTGATGCAGCTTTCCGTGCATTTGCCGATAATATGACCCTCGACACTGATCGAGCGACCCTGAGCCACTGGAATATTGCTAAACCAGCCATCCGACCATGCTTTGTCCTTGGTCTGCAAGGTCGAACCAACACCGTCGAACAATCCCGAAACGTTCTGAAACGTTACGTGCCACTCACACCCATACGAGTCAGTCCCATACAAGGGGAACCCGTTCAGGGTCAAACGGACATCGCGCGGGTCAAGGGTAAAGATAGCCATACCCTCAGTCTACCCGCGCGGCTTGTCACACGTAATGAAAATTAATCACCCTAACGGTTTCCCGTGCCGCCGCGTTCGGGTCAAGCGCGTTCACCGTAATAGGGGCGCTCACACGCGGGCCACTGTTCATGTTCACAGGCACCGGGCTAGACATGACTGGCTTGGGCGTCACGATGGACGATGGTAGAAGAGAGTTCACCATGTCTTCCACCGGACGAGTGGCCGCACGCTCGTTCTCAGATACGCCACGGCCAAGACCAGCCGGAATCATCCGACCGATTTCACGGTCGAATACCTTCGACGGGGACGCGATACCCAGCAGGCTCTTGGCACCGTCGATGATACCGCCAACAGCGTCTTTGACTGCTGAGATGGCACCGCCGATGGCGTTCGTGATGCCGTTAATCAGACCCTGAATAATGTTCTGGCCTGCACTCAGCAACCATGATCCGGCCCCGCTGAACACGCCCATGATACGGCTTGGGATACTGGTGATGAAATTCATCATCGAGCTTACGCCACTGCTGACAGCACTGGTGATGCCATTCCACGCACTGCTTACCGCGCCCTTAATACCGTTCCATACACTGCTGAAAATACCGCTGATACTGTTCAGCACGCTTGAGATGATGCCTGACACTGCATTGATGGCACCGGAAACGATACTTTGGATACCGTTCCAAACGCTGGAAGCGATATTCTTGATTCCTTCCCATACTCCAGACCAGTCGCCGTTAATCGCTGCCAATACGGTGCTGATTATCGCGTTGACAACGTTCATAACCGATGTGATAACCGTCTGGATGAATGGGAACACCGCGTTAATGACGCCTTGAATGTAAGTGCCCCAGATTTGGAACGCTGATTGGATGGCGGGTAGCACGGCCTGAATCAACGCAGCGATGTTATTAATCACCGGCGTTACAGCAGTCGCGATAACGCTCATGGTTTGCCCGATGTTGCTCACTACGGTAGACAACACTGGTGCAATGGTCTGGATTGCGGCCGTGATAATAGGCATGATTGCGCTGCCGAGATTCTGCAAAGCACTCATAAGCGGCTGGAGAGCCGGAAGCAACTGAGATTGTACGATTTCCACAACCGGTTGGAACGCTGTCTGGAACGTTGTGCCAATCTGCGAGAGAATCGGACCGACAGTCTGCACCAGTCCCGTAAACACGCCGCTAAGACCACTAATGCCTTGCGCCAACATGCTGATGCCGGAGGTCAACGGGCCTTTGAACTGGTCAAGAATCGTCGTACCCACACCAACCACGGACGCTTCCAAATTACCCATCGCACCTTCGATAGTGCTAGTGCTGGTAGCGGCTTCCTTCGCGACGTCCGTCATACCCAAGTCCATTATGGCTTGGTTGAATTCCTCCGCGCTGATCTCGCCCTTCTCCATCGCGTCGCGGAAGTTCCCCGTATAAGCACCGTTCTTCAGCATCGCTTCCTGAAGCTTGCCCGACGCGCCGGGGATTGCGTCGGCCAACTGGTTCCAGTTCTCGGTGGTGAGCTTGCCAGCGCCAGCGGTCTGCGTAAGCACCATGCCCACCGAGCTGAACGTTTGCGCGTTACCGCCCGCGACAGCGTTCAAGTTACCAGCGGCTTCGGCCAGTTTGTCGAAGCCCTGTACTCCGTTCGCGGCAAGCTGTGCGGTCACGTTACGGATATCGCTGATACTGTAAACAGTCTGGTCGGCGTAAGTCTGAGTGCTGGCGGTGAGCGCGTCAATCGTACCCGTATCCAGTCCTGCGAAGTTCAGCGTGCTTTTGAACTTGTCCGCAGAGTCGGAGGCTTCGATAATGTCTCCGGTAAGATTACCGATGGCGTCCACAGCCATACCGATACCCGAGGAAACAAGACCGCCAACGGCACCGGCGGCGGCACCGAACTTCCCCAACCCGCTGGAAGACTTGCTTGAAGATTTATCAACGTTACCCAACGATTCATCAGCCTGTCGCGCCGACTCTTCGATCTGACGGCTACCCGATTGAATATCCTTTACGCCAGCGTTCCAATCGCCGGTGTTGATCTCGGCGTCTAGGGTCAGTGTCGAGTCTGCCATCACACGTCCTTCCCGAGTTTTTCGATAATCGCGTTAATCCTGCGGTCTCCATGCTTGCTGAACGCGGCGGCGATGCAATCGAACGTCATGAGGTATTGTTCCGCCAGTCGCCGCCGTCGGATACGGCGTCCTTCCCTGAGCAGGTTCATCATCAGGGATGAATCCACGTTGTTTTCCAGCACGTCGCGGATAGCCTGCCACCCATACAAGTCACCAAGCTCGGCGAGGATATGAACGCTCGGAAGCGGCTTGCGAGCCGCCTCCTTCTGTTTGTAATTCTTCATCGCCTCCCGTTCGGCGGGAGTAAGCAGACTATCCCACGACTTCATTATTCGCCTTTGATGTCAACCGTGATGTTCTTCGCCATAAGCCCGCACAACGCGGTCATGGCACGCTGATAGGCAAGGTCGCTACGCTTACGAGTCTGTGAAGCCCACTCGGAGAATTTATCAGCTGGACTCATAAGGCTTTCGACCAGCGGAAAGATAATCTTTTCAGCGGTTTCCAAAGTCTCACGGTTCGCCACGCCAGCGCTCAGCTTATCGATCGTCTCCGCATTATCCAAGATCGTGAGCATATCCTTCGAGCCGAGCGGTCGCATGGTGTACACGGTGCCGTCGATTTTCACGGTGAGGGTGCGGAACGCTTCTCGGGTGTCGATGCTCAAAACAGGGGTAGTCATTGTTGCTCCATTCGTGTGATATCATGGGACTGTTCCCCCTTCGGAAACTTCTATATCTCGCGCCCGCCACCCGACCGTGCCAGCTACGGTGGCGGGCGTTACTTATGCTCACTCAGCGGCGACATTAAAACTAACCACGGTCTGAACGCTGCCGCTCTTGAACGTGACGGTACCAGCACCGGACTGCTTAAACTGAATATCCCAAGTACCATCCCCGTTGTCCGTAGCGACAGCCTTAGCAGCTTCAGCTACGGTGGCGGTGATGGTACCAGTCGCACCATTCGGAGACGCCACCACATTCACAGTCACATGAGCGCCGACCTTGCCCGAGATGTTCGCCGGGGACGCGGTAAGCGCGGTGACCTGAACGTTCTCCGTCTTGATGGTGCCGGAATCCTCGTCGTAGTACGACGGGGTATTCAGATCAAGTTCGCCCATGACGACGGCACCGTTCGCGCCGGAGGCCATCGAACCGGACAGCGTGACCACGAACGGGTCGGACAGGCTCACGGTGAACTCGCCGCCCGCGCTGATTAGCGACTGCGGGATACGGAAGTCCTGAGCCGATGAATGGCCATCGCACACGTTATGGATGATAATGTCACGCGGAGTGTTGGAAACGCATTCGGTGCCGCCGAAACGCACCTGACCCGTCTCGGACAGCGAACCGGAGATAACGCGCTTGAACTTCGCATTATGGTACAGTTCCGGAAACAGCATACCGAGGTAGCGGACGCTCGGACAGATAATGTTCAGCTCGAAACTCATTTCCTCATATGAACCGTTCGGCACGTTGATAGTGCCGGACTGCGAAGCAACCTCGGTAGTGCCGGGAGTCAGAGTGATGTTACCGACTTCATCCTGAACGTAGTCGGGGCTGATTACGAGGTCGTCGATGTAGACTGTCTTCTTGCCAATCAGGGGGTAGGAGGCCATTGTAATGTCCTTTCGTCGGGCGGGACTGCACACGCGCGACTAATGGACGGTTCCTATTCTACCGTTGCCGGGTCGAGTTTGTAATCCACATTGAACCTGATGCTTTTCACCCAGCGGCCTTCCCCATCGATGGCGTCCATGTCGATTGCGGTAGCCGGATGCACGCGGATTGATACAAAGTCAATATCAGCGATAGGGTTGCATGTCAGTCGGCAATACTCATGCAGACGATTGTTGACGAAGTGCAGGAGCCGGAGCATCAGACGGCCTTGTTCGATCACGTCGAAATAGCGGCTACTGATAGTGAGCTGATCGGTGTACAGATCGCCGTTGATGCCCACGGTGTTCGCGTTGACCCAGATTCCTTCGGCGTTCGTGACGCTACCCGTGTCCAGTACTGGGCTGGTGCCGAAGAACAGTGTCTTTCCGTAAGTGCCGAAGCCTTCGTTTTGGAGGGTCATGCACATGGCCAGATCAATCATGATGGCGCTCCTATCCTAGGTTGAAATATGATTTAGCACGGCTAGCGGCAGTGTTCCTAGCCCGCTGGAGGTAGCGTACCGTGTTCGGGTGCAACCGGTTCGTGTGTTCGCGGATACGTGCGTAAGGCACGCGACTGTTGCCGAACGTGATACGCCACTTCATTGTGGAAAGTTGTTGGAAGCGTCCGCTGTTACGCAAAGCGCCGGTGAGTACGGGAGCGTTTTGACGTGCCATCTTGAGGATGTCGGTCATCATTTTCACGCCGCCCTTGTTCAGCTGTTGGGTGGAGAGTTTGCGCGCCCAATCGGCGGACAACTGTAACCGGTAACTCATATGCTGTCCCTTCCATACGGGTTCCCGTACACGGTGATGAACCGGGTTTCCCCCATGTCCATATCATCGCCGCGACTGGCTTGCGTGACTTGGTACACTCTGCCATCGGACAATTCCACCATGAGATCGGGCCATAGTTCCATGTTTTCCCGCAAGTTCTCGGGAACCGTGTCCGTTTGAATATGGAAGCGTCGACTGCTGATACGCGAACCGTATTCGGTCGGCTGGTCAGACTGTGTTGAATGCTTCACAATCACCTGCAAGTCGGCCAGTTGTTCGTTAGGCAGACCGGGAGCCGTGTACCGCCAAAGCGTAGCTGTCTGGACTTGGTTAGGGAACAAGCGGAACGGGTCACAGAGCGTTGCCATAAGCGTAGTCACCCCCCATGTAATCCTGAGCGTTGAGCCACCACGGTAATTGATGATGCTTGCGAGGCATGGAGAGAATGCCACCAGTCTGGACTCCGTTCCGGCATAGGCTCCACTGGTTGATAAGCGACTGGTACGGGGTCAACGCGCGTTCCATAGCCGTCTCGTTGATCGTTGCGTAGCTCACGCTCACATCCTCGATGCTCTTGGACGTGATGCGGTCTGTCTGTTCAAGAACGCTCTGGTCTGCCTCTATAACAGCCGCCAACACCGAAGATAATGGGGCGGGGAGCTTGGCGAACCCGTGCGTTCCGGTCACGGTTATTACCGTGCCGACATTAAGACATTGCGCGATTGTCAGGCAGTTGGCGTATTTGGTTTCGGGCGTCCACCCGTCGCCCATATCGTAGTTCACATGAAAAGCGAGAGTCACGCCGTCGGTGGTCTGCACGTTGGTCACATCCGAATACCATGCCGGTAACGCTACGTGGCGGCCATCTCCTACGACAATTCCCACGTAATCATCCGTAATCGGGAATAGGTCTTTTTGGCATATGATGTTGGCGAGGTCTGCGAGCGCGGCGTCCTTCCACCGCGCGTAGACCGTCTCTCCCACTTGATCGATTACGCTTGCGTCGATGTCCATGATCGCTCCTTCCGAAAATGAGTTAGGCCCTACCTCCCATTGTAGGAGATAGGGCCTTTGCGGTGCAGTCCCGCTACTTTTAGGGTAGCGTGTCAGGCGGACGCCATGAGACCTGCGCCGATCAGGGCGTTAACCACGTCGGCAACCGAACCTTTGGTCGGGTCAACGTGAGCGGCCTTAGTGATCGAAGCAGCGGAACCAGCTGGGCCAGCCGGACCAGCTGGGCCAGCAGCCCCCTGCGGGCCACGCTCACCCTGCGGGCCAGCCGGACCTTGCGGACCCGTCAAAGACACTGGTCCGCCGGACTCGTCCACAAAGTTGATGACCTTAACCGTGTTCAGGTTGTCTTGTGACAGCGCCTTGCCGCCGACTCGTGCGTACATTTCAGCGTTCATCATTCACCCTTCGGCTTGATGACCACGGCGGACTTCTCCGCGTCCAGACCGCCACCAGCGTAAATCTCCTGAAGATACTCGTTGGTGTTAGTGGACAGCGCGAAGTTAGTGAACGCCTCGATGGAGGTATCGCCAACCACCGCGTAGTGAGACGCGGCCATGATGACGCCCATAGTGGTGGTGTCGTCCGTGTCCGTCCACCATTCAGGGGTAATGATCTGGTTAACGCCGAGGGCGCGGGCCAGAGTATCGTCACCGCCGAGAGCAATGTACGTATTTCCGTTAGCGTTTGCGGACATCAGCAGGTCGGCCACGGTGTCAGCGTTGCACAGCAGCACCTTGTTGCCCTGAGCGCGAACCATGTGGGAGGCGCGCACGAAGTCCATCAGCGGAGTGTCATCTGTCATGGTGTAGGAGAGCGCGAAACGGTTGCCCTTCCACTCGGACGACTTGTCTGCCGCGTCGGTCACAACGGAACGGAAATGCGCCATGTCCGTGTAGCCGCCGAGCGTAATTTGACGTTCGATGGTCTGGACGATGTAGTTCGGGAGTTCCTGCAACACGTAGCGGAGCAGAGCGCCCGGACGCTGGGTGCGGCGAATATCGCCCTTGTTAAGGGTGATGTACTTGTAGGTGTAGTCGGCCTGAAGCTCGCGCTTCACGAACGAAAGCACCTGTTCCTTCTTCTTCGTGCCGTAGGAGGCCACAGGGTAGCCGTGAGCACGGGTCTGGTCAGTCAGACCGGCGATGTTGCCACCGATGGTGAGACGATCCATGCCGGTCTTACGCAGCAGGTTCCACAGGCCGGAGCCGCGCGTGTTCAGCGCGTCCGCGATTGTGGTGATTGCCGCAGTCGGGATGAACTTGTTCACATTGTCAGCGTCAACGCCGAACGATGCGGTGTCCGACATGTTACGGTTCACGGTGTCAGCCCACTCACGGTGGAATGCTTCGACACCCTTGTTATCGGTGTCGATCAGGGCACGCTCGAACGCGATCATGGCGTCGTCGGAGTCAATCCACGTCTTACGGTCGTGGGAGAACGTCACGGTACCCGACTGGTGGGCGGCGTGGTTGGCTTTGTTGATGATGATGGTCTGGCGACCGTTGGAAGTCTGCACGGGTTCCTCCGGTGCCGGGGTGCCCTCGCCCTCGCCCTCGCCTTCCTTCTGGTTGGTGATGGCAGCGGTGATGTCATCGAGAGCGCCCTGCATGATGTCACCGATGGAAGTGGTGAGCTGTTCCGCCTCGTCCGGGGTGAGTTTGAACTGGGCGATGGTACGCGCCAGTTTCTTCAGGAGTTCCGGGTTCATGGTGTCTCCATTCTTGTTGTTGCGGCTGTTGATTGCGGTGAAAGCGGCCCTTGGGTCGGCCCCACGATAGACGACGCTGATTTCCAGTAGTTCGCCATCGTGGATGATACCGTCCTTGCCGGGACACTGGTTGAATTCAACGGTGATGCTGAAACTGTTGGTCAGGCATCCGTCGGCGGCAAGCTGGCGGATACGTTCGCCTTGATCTACCTCGCTGAGTTTCGCTTCGGCCATCATCCCGTCATCGGTCATCCAAAGTCGGGTGATTGCACCCGCTTGGCATTCGATACTGGGCATGTGGTCGATCAGGAGCGGAAGAGATAGTTTGTCGGACTCGGTGAGATCGGACACGAGTTTCAGAGTGCCGTCGATTAACGGCGCTTTCAGTGTCTTCAAATCTACGGTGAGTCCGTCGCACATCACTTTGCCGCTGTTGGCGAGGAAGGTGAGGGTACGGCCATTGGTTTCTGGGGCACCGCTGTTGGCGAAGCTCTTACGAGTCTTCATCTTTGCCCTTTCAGATAGGGGGTTAGTGGTGCGGTCGAACGTCCTTAATGGGCTTAATGTTCTGACCCCCATAGTAGCACGATGCGATACACGTCCAAACCTTTGCAGTTCGGGCATTTGAGCGTCACCATCGTGTCACGGGCGCAGGAACCTAGATATCGTCCGCAGTGTTTGCAATGGATGTCGTAAGTCATGATTCCACCACCTCGTAATCCTCGTAGCATCGGCAGTTGGGGTGTCCGTTCGGTGTTTGCATACTTTCGAAGTTGTTCACGTAGGTGCGGTCTCCGATTTCGACGCTGGCGTTCTCAGCCAGATACGTGTCATCCAATGAGATTCGCTTGCCTTCCATATGACGGCAGAACTCGCACACTTTGCCGTCACCGGAGGTACGCCATACCTTATCCAGTCGGACGCCAAGAGTCTCGCTAAGATTGCGGGCGCTGTACAAGCTGCCGAGCCGCTGGGATTGCACGGTTTCGCATCGGGCGATCAGCTCGGCGTGATCGTTGCCCATGCGTTCGAGCTCGTCACGCAGGCGTTCGGCGTCCCACTGTTCCACGTCGGCCCTATTCACCAGTTCGAGGACGTTGTTCGTGATGGTCTTGCTGGTGGACTTGGCGATGCTACGCAAGTGTTCCACGTAGGCTTCATGCACGGTGTCGGGGAGTTCAGTCCAGAAGTAGAGTTGCCGCCAATCATCGGCAGTGTAGTTCTCGACTTCCACGGCAATGGAGCTTTCGGGGTGGACTTCCGTCCACGCGGTAATGACCTGTTCCAACTCGTAGCCGGTACGGCGGGCGTAGGCGGCGAGGTTGGTCATCAGGTCATCTTTCACGTCGTTAATCCACTGGTCGCCGATAGCTTCCAAATCATCGCGCAAACTGTTCTGAGAGCGACGGGCGAGTCTGATAACTCTGTCCACGTAGGTTCGAGTGGCGGGCAGAATGCGTTTCTCAGTTGCCGTTTCCTGCGGTTTGATATTACGGCTATACCGTTTTGCAGCTATTGGGATAGTCAGCGTCGGAGCCTGCTGATGCAAGTCAAGACGCTTGTACGAGTCGGGTAAGCCGAGCGCATCCACGGCAGACTCCAGACTGGCACCCATGTTCAGGAGCTGGGTGAGCGAGTCAATACGTACCTTCTGAATGTCGGCCTGAACCTTCTCTACGTCGGTCTGGGAAGGCAGATCAAGGTCGAAAGTGATTCCATACCCAAGTCCGCCAGTGATGCGGTCAAGTTCGAACTGCCATTTATCCCACACCGTCATACACAACGGCTTCAACGTATTTTCGATGAACGCACGTTCGGCCTGTTCGGCGTTGGCGTAGGTCTGCCCGTTGTCGATGCCGCGAATAATGTCCGGGACTGCCAGAGCGTTCGACAACCTGTTGTTTACCACGTCGTTGACGGTCTGCAAGTCCAGCGTATCGTTGGCGTTCTGGAATGGCACCCACACCAGTTTACTGGTGGTGCTGGGCTTATGGGTCATAGGGTCAACCGGAATCATGTTGTACACGATTCCGTTGTTGTTGCCTGCGCCTCGGAATGTGCTTTCGAGGCGTTCGCGGTTGCGTTGGAAGTCATCGGTGTTCTCCGATACGATGCCGAGCATTCCAGCGGGTACAGCGTTGTTGCCGAAGAAGCCACGCTCATAGTCGGCGATCATATCGTCTACGTTGGCCCACTTCTTCACGGTCATGGCGGGGGCGATGCCGCGCGTCGGATCGTTAGGGTGCTGCGAGTAGCTAAGGGCGATGGTTTCGTCTCGGGAAAATTCGTAGACTCGTTCGCCGTCGCCCAAGTCCATAGTGACGCGATGATACCAGTCCGAGCGAGAAGAATTGTACTGGCGGCTGTTCGACGGTAGCAGCGTATATCCGATGATGTTGTCGGCTGTAATGTCTCCGCCCGGCCCGTTAGTTGTCCAGATGAGTACGTCCAAGTGGGATTGGGTGAGGATGGTGGCGCAAACGATCTTGAGGAATTCCAAGCATGAATACGTGTCGTTTGGCGCGTAGAGCGCGGCCAATGGTGCGGGAGCCGGTTCGATACGCCGGTTGTCCGAGTCCACGGCGTAGGGGATTACCGTGCTGAACCGTTGGGCGATGGCGTTCACATACGGGAACACGTTGTCGTAGGTGTCGTGCATGGGGATGGTGTTGCCGCCCATCGGCTGCCAGATGTTCCCGCCCATCGGTGTGGGGGACATACTGGGCGCATGGTTACGGTCGAACGCGCTCATAAAACCGTCACGGAGATTGTTCAGCAGGCTCACAGTTTCCTCGATTCGTCATAAGACCCTGCGTCTAGTCTACCGGGCGCAACGCATAAACCTAGCAAACAGCAACGTCCCACGATGGAAGTTGCAGCGGCTTGTAGTAGGCGAGAAGGACGCTATCCGCTAGATCGGGGCTACCAGTCTGATTCTCTGTTTTGTAGTCTTTCTTCCGCTGCACTTCACGTAGGTTTCTGTTGTTGATTGCCCATTCACGGGTGCTGAGTTCCTGAAACAGTTCGGCTCGGTGTTCCAGATTCGGGTTGATGGTGATTTCCGAAAGCTGTTCGGCAAACTCGAACCATAATTCCGAACTGACTGCCGGATAGCGGTCGGGATGCTTGGGTTTGGCTCCGAAGTTGACGCCGTTCACTGGTTGGTTTCGGCTGCGGAGAATATCCGTCACGCCTCCGCCCACGCCGGTATCGTCCACGTTGATGATGCTTGGATGATGTGTTCCGGCAAGCGTGATTATGCGTTCCGCTGTTTCTACGAGACTGGTTTTGCTCCAGCTTACGAGGTCTACTAGGTGGCGTCCCTTTACGATGGCTACGGCGGTTCGGTCGGCTCCGTATCGGGCCACGTCAACGCCGAAGCTTACGCCGCCGTCTGTTTGCGGTTGGCGTTCGGTCGCGTCTGTGAGTTGCTGCCAGCTTATGATCTGGTTGATTGTTTTCTCGTAGGGCATTCCTTCCCAGATGTGGGCGAAGTCTGGGTTGTTTCGTGATTCTTCGACCTGCTGTTTGATTTCCTCGGGAAGGATTCCGGCTTGTTCCGCGTCCCGCCATGTGGTGTGATGGTGGGTGGTGCGTTGTTGGGTGAGCTGGCTGGGGTGGGTGACGAAACGTGTGGTTATCGCATCCTCCGGGGTTAGGGGATTGCGGGTGAAGATAATGGTGCTGCCGTTCTTTCGAATGGTCGGCAGCAACACGTCTAGGCTATGGTCGGTGATGAACTGGGCTTCTTCGATCCAGCACCGGTCTACACCTTCGATGCCTTTTAGCGTGCTTTCGGGGTCTTCGTGCAAGCCCTTGAACCAGAACACACTGCCGTTGACGTGGGTTATCTGTTCGCGGGTGATGGTGAAGCCGGGAAGCTGATAGCGGCTGATGATGTCGGCTAGGAGCTGTTTGACGCTTTCCTGAATGCTGTTCTGGAATTCACGGGTGCATAGGATGCGGGTGGGGTACATGCTGGCTTCGAGCGCTAGAGCTAGGGCTACGCTGGTGCTTTTCGCGCTTGAACGGCCTCCGCTGTAGTCGTAGTAACGGTATGGCGGATTGTCACGGTCATGGAGGAAGAACAGTAGGTCTTCGTATGCTTTGGGGATTACGAGGTTGAATGTTCCGTTTTGTTCCATAATGTGCGCGCGATTCTCAATAGTCTGGTCTTCGCCCGAGGAAACCCGAGCCTTATTGAGAATAGTAGGCTCAGGTTTGTTCACTTCACCGTGACATTGATTGTTGGCGGCTCGTACATCTGCACCGTCTGGTCAACCTGCTGGCGGGGCATCCCCTCGGTACGGTTGGCAACGTCCTGATAGGCGCGGAACGCTTTCTCACCGTCCTTCTTCGATTCAAGAACACGACGCAGGGCGATCTGTTCGGCTTGGGTCAGTTCGTCCATACGCTGCACCCACTCCGCCAGTTCCTCGTTCGTGAGTTCAAGGAATTGCTGGAGGTTGTATTTCACGCTGCCGCGTTTTGTCCATTTACGACTGCGGTCTTGTGGGCGTTCTTGGAAGCCGCCTTTACCGGTTGGGTTGTTCACGCCGCCGGTGATTCTGCCGTGGGCGTCTCTGGTTACGTTGCTCATAAGGGGTATTTTATGCTTTCTTGAGTTTAGTTTGTTGTTGGTGTTGGTTGATGATGGCTTGTATTTCTTCTGGGGTGGTGTTGAGTAGGGTGGCGATGTATTCGGTGTTGTAGTGTTTGCGGTGCCATTGGAGGGCTAGTTCGGTTTTGTGTTGGCTGAGGGGCATGATGGTTCCTTACGCGAGGATGTAGGTTATGAGTAGTTTGAGTAGGGCTATGGTGCCGGTGGTGATGAGTAGGACGGTTAGGGTAAGTAGCAGGATGCCGAGGATGCGGCCTATTTTGTAGCTGGTTGTGTTTTTCTCCGGCTTGTTGGTGTTGCGGAAGTAATCGAATTCGTTTGGTTTTTTCATTGGTTTGGCTCCCATGTGATTGTGAGGGATACGCCGGTTGTGGTGTTGTCGGCGTATCGTTTGTGGCTGGTTACGTCGGTTATCTGGCAGTCGTCGTGCCAGATGTGTGTTTCGGTGATGGCGTCGTATAGGGCGCGTTGGAGTTTGTCTATGTCTGGTTTGACTGTGGGGTGTTTGCGTTTGTGGGGTGGGATGGTTTTGGGGCGTGGCAGGTAGAACGTGGTTTCTATTGTCACGTATGAGTTGGGGGGGATGGTTGGGTGTTTGTGGCTGAGGATGGTGTTTCTAACGTGGTCGCGCCACGGGCGTTCCTTCTTGTCCATTGGTATGAGGCGGGTTACGGGTTTGCCTGTGGTTCGGCTCCTGCCGGTGATTGGACGGTAGGAGCCTTTACTGGCGGGGATGCCGGGGATGAACAGGCTGAACGATAATGGTTCGCCGATCATTGGTTGACCTCTGCCAGATCGAACGTTGGTTGTGTTTCCGCCTTGAGTTTGAGTGTGCGTAGGATGTCGGCACGGTTGCTTTGATGCTTGTACTCTAATAGGTCTCTGCCGACGTATTTGAAGCGTTGCCCGCAATTGTGGCAGAACAGCGGGTCAGGGTTGTTCTTGTAGATTTCGAGAATTCGCTGATAGTATTCGGTGTTGTTTTCCGGTTGTCCGTTGATGCAGCGCTGTGTGGTGTCCGGCCAGATCAACGCTCCGCATCGTGGGCAATAGGAGACGGGTGGGATACCGTCCACGGGTTTCGGGCTTGCGGTGATGAACTTCATCGGTGTCCAGAAGTCGCCGGTTTTGCTGAGCATGTCCCGGTAGGTTTTGACAAAGCCTATGAGATCGAACGATTCAGCTGTAAGGCAGCATTCGAGAATGTTGAACTCGTCCATACTGTCGACGAACGCATAACGTTCCAGCAGATAGAGCAGGGCGACCGGGATACTGTTGAGCTCGTTCGCGTCCTCGTAGTCATAGAGGGTTATGGTGGTGTCTTCGCGGTCGTCTTCTGGGCAGTTCTGCCACACTTTGACGTATGCGCGTTTCGTGAATTTCATGATTGCTCCTTTCCTGAAAATACGCCGGTTTGGTAGGCGTCACAGATCATCCGGACGAGTTCGTCTGCCTCTAGTTGGATAAATGGGTACTCGCTCGTATCGATTTCACGGCCAGCATCCTGTTTGGGATTCTCGGTTTGTTCCGATTCGGTGGTCTTCGATGAGGCCAATAATTCTAGGACTTTATAGGAGACTTCGGCAGTTGATTTGATGGTGTAATTCTCATCTTGCTTGCTAATGTCCAGAGCTCTTATGGCCGAGTGTATTGCGTGACGCAGTTGTTGGTCCGTTACGAGATAGCGGGTCATGGTAATTCCTTTCAATCGGTGGTGACTTGGGTCAGTCCGTACATTTCTCCGGCATCGTTGAATTTGACGCGGAAAAAGTGCAGACCGTCCGGGTCGGTGGTATCAGTCCTGCTTATTTCGTGTTCTCGCTTTGATTCGGTACTTCCGTGGGCATGTTGCCGGTGTAGCCGAGCATGGAACGGCAGTGGTCGGCTGTCTTTTCGTATGCGTTGACTTGTCCCTTCACGACACCGTATGCGGCCATGTCATGCTGCATTAGAAGAGCGCTCGCCAGTCTCAGGCCTTCCGCTGCCAACTGTTCGCACCAGTCGATGATCTCGTTGAGCGTCTTGTCTTTCTCGGTGACGTTCACTGCCATTTAGGACACGTTCCATTCGTTGTCGGTCTGGTTGAGCGAGTTGGTCGGGCCGAACGTGTCGGTTCCCGGCCACTGGTTGCCGGTCTGCTGGTCTTGCTGAGGCTGCTGGTTCTTGGCTTTGAGCATGGCGAGGCTGATGGTCGCGTGTTCGATGATGAAGTCGGTGCGCGGCTGCCCTTGGTTGTCGGTGCCGGTCTTCCATTTCAGGACACCCTCGACCCTTACCGGTGTGCCCTTGCGTAGCATGCGTTCGTAGGTTTCCGCAAGTCTCAGGTCATACTCGAAGATGGTTGCCCACATGGTGTCGTGGTCTACCCATTGTTTTGTGGTCTTGTCCATGTGTCCGCCTGTGGCGGCGACTCGGATAAGCATGTAGGGGGTGCCGTTGCGGGTCTGTTTGCGTTCGGGGTCTGCCGCCAAGCGTGCGAGCGACAGGGTGATTCTTGGGTCATTCATCGTTGATCGTTGCTCCTACGGGTAGTGGTGTGATGTCGGGATTGAAATAGTAGCGGTTGCCTACCTTGATGTATGGCAGTCGTTTCTCACGGCAGTATCTGCGGACCGTCTGGATGTTGAGGTGCCAGCGTTCCGCGTACTGCTCCACTGTTGCGGTGTAGTCTTTAGCGTACATGATTTAAATATACACCAGATTGTTCTTGATTGCAACTAGCATGGGCTAGCTATATAATATATATATGCGCACTGGAGTCGGGTGCGCCAACATCAAACAAGATAGGACCAAGAATAAAGTAAGCGCCTCCCCCGGAAGAACGGAAGAAAGGCGCTAACAGAAAGGTTGGAAACATGTCCGATACGAGTATAACACAGAACTCGGGTTTTTCGATGCTGCCAAATTGGGCGGTGGATGATGACCGGTTGGGCGGATACGACCTGCTGGTGTATATGGCGCTGATACGTCACGCCGACAACACTGGCGTATGCTGGCCCAGCTTGGAGCGGCTGGCGAAGATCGCGCGTTGCTCACAGCCCACGGTATCCAAGAGCCTCAACGTGCTTGAACAACTTGGATATATCCGACGGGTCAAGTCCGATGGCAGAGCCAACCGGTATCACGTCTCGCTGTGGAAGCCCACCCCAAAACAGGGTTATGACCATGTACCGACCCCAAAACCTGCTTTTGACCCCCCAAAACCTGCTTTTGACCTACCCCAAAACGAGGTTTTGACGAACAATACCCAAGAGAACAAAACCCAAGAACAATACTCGCGCGACAAAGAAAAAATCACAGTCACCTGCCATTCGGTGGATACCCTCAAGGCTCTTATGGCGTTGTGGCCTAAGAAGTGCAGGGTCTCTAACGAATTACTCAGATACTTCAATCAGGCGTTTGATGAGGTTGGTGCCGATGCGCTTATGAGGGCGGCGAAGCGTTTCGTGGAATCGTGCGAGGGTACGCCGTTGCAGTATGTGCGGACTCTTCCCGTGTGGCTGGCCACCCCGGTTAATTGGAGATCGCAGAAGCCGGAGCAACGCAGCGAAGCCAAGTTAACGAATTGGATGGCCCATAGGCTTCCCGATTCCATGTCCGCCGACGTGGCGACCGTGCTGCGTGCGAGGCGTGCGTATTGGGGTGCCACCGGTGGTGTGGAGGCTTTGGAAATGGAATTCTTCCCAGACGAAGTTAAGAATGTGGGCAATTTGCAACAAGAACCAACAGTGTGATATAATATCTATATCACACACATTGCATGGAAAGGATGCATATGAAGATCTACACAAACCGATACCACGACTTCACCCCGTCACAAGGCATACCGGTACGCATAACGTACGGTTCGCCACGATGGCGACTCCCATACACAATCGCAGCATCGGCGAAAACAGTGACGCCGGGCCGATGGTTCATGGAAGGAACCGACGAAGAGTTCACCGAACGGTATCGTGCCATGCTGGACTCACACGGGGTCGCCCGCATCAGAACGGAACTTGAAACGATATCGCAACTCAACGGCGGTAAAGACATCGTGCTTCTATGCTTCGATGACGTAAGAAAAGGCTTGTGCCACCGAACGATTTTCGCCCAATGGTGGCAGGAAAAGACCGGTGAAGAAGTCAAGGAATTACAAAAAGGTTTGGAGGCCGATCAAAATGTGCTATTCTAATGACCGTTGCTATTCCGCCCCTAGCTCACCGGATAGAGCGCCCAATCTCGAATTGGGAGGCACCAAGTTCGATTCTTGGGGGGCGGTCTGATGGCAGGTTTCAACTCACCGTCCATATTGTTCCTCAACACTTGGGATAAGCCCGAACGTGATTGGAACGGGAATCTGTTTAGGCAGGCACCCGCGTCAGGGTATACGCGATACGTCGAACTGTACGCCGGAGCCTTCGCGAACTGCATGGTCGCCGTGGAGAACGGCTGGAAACCGGAGCAAATCGAGGCGTGCGACGTGTGGGCGTACACCGCAGCGCTCGGATATGCGTACAGCGGTAAGCCTCTCACCGAAATGCGGGCAACCGTTGACGGTTTTCCAGTGCCACTCTCCGGGAACGCTGCGGATGACGCGGCTACCGTAATCATGGCGCAATATCGTATGCGGCTCAGCAAGCACGACGATGTCGATTACTACCGTGAACTTCTGGCTGATCTTGACATCAACGATTCGGAACACGTCGGCCAGCTACGGGAACGAATCGCAGCGAATATGGTCAAGTTGGGGGGGCTGAGATACGAGCCCACCGACCCGATGAAGTATGCGGAACGCATTATGGATGACCCGCATACCATCGTGTTCGCCAATCCTCCTACGTATCCGGGAGCTTATGAAAAGTTCTTCGAGACCGGGGGGAGATTCCAATGGGCGGAACCTGAATACAACGTGTTCAATGCTCCCGTTGATATTCCCAAGCTCTGTCAGCTGTTCGATGGGCGTAAGGCGTTGCTGATCTGCCAGCAGCAGCAAACGCCCGGAAACGCCGCAACTGATAGCCCGGTCTACGCTAGGCGTCTGGGTTTGGACAGTGTGATTTACATGAATTCCAACCGTCCGAACGAGGTCAAACGTCTTGTCGGCGGGAACATGGTGACTGTGGCGTCGTCGAAATCGGCGGAGATACCGATACCGATATTGCCCAGAGATCATCAGATTACCGAACGTTCCGAAATCAAGGTCGTACCGTTACGCGATAGCGCGGCCCAAGACTCGTATCTGCAAGTGATGCGGCATAGGATATCGGGAAACGTGAGCCCGATGTGTGTTCTCGTACTAATCGACGGTTACGTTGCCGGAATCATCGGATATGGTTTGCCGAACCCCATGTACACGATTCGCTACGCGGTATTGCGTCAAGCATTCGGGGTATCCCACGAACGGTATCGGCTTACGAAGCTGGTCACGATGATAGCGTTACGTCGTTCCACGTTCCAGCTCTGCGCTACGCCCAAGACACAGATACTCGTCGATGCGTGCGATGGGCTGGCAACCGTTGAGTACACGCGATACCCCGAAGCCAAGGGACTTCGCGGCCTGATGAAACTGGACAGACGCGACCGTAAAAACGGACAGTACCAATTGCAGTATAAGAGCGATTGGCACGACGAGATCGGCTTAAGGAACATTCTCGGACAGTTCCTAGCCAAAGAGAACAGGAGGAAATAATGGCCGATGTCGACACGTCGCAAGAAATGACCATAGCCGACGGTTTGGTAATCAAATGGGTTGACGTGACCAATCTCAAGGAACAAGACCTGAACGCGCAGGTCATGGAACCACGTAAGTTCGACGCGCTGACCCAGAACATCAAGCTACGAGGGATGTTGGAGTCATTGCCGTACTGTTCGCAACCGGACGGAGAAGGGCCGATAAGTATTGTTTCCGGTCATCATCGTACAAGGGCCGCCGCCCGCGCCGGTATCCAACGTATCCCGGTTATCGTGGACACGAAGCCTATGACACGTTCCACCATAACGGCGAAGCAGATAGCCGCCAACGAACTCACCGGCCACGCCGACGAGAAACTACTGGCGCAGCTGGTCACTCAGATGGACAACGTAGACGACTTGTTGCTCAGCGGACTCGATCAGGACAGCCTACCGCACGTCGAACCGCAGCAAGTCAACCTTAACGGGTTGAATGTGAAGTACGAGTATAAGAACGTGGAGTTTTTGTTTCTGACCCGCGAATACGAAGAACTTGAACAGTTCGTGGATGATTGCAACTCGGACATGCTCGGGTTGGTGCCTATGGAATTGTACGACGAGTTCGTGCATCAGGTGACATCGTTCGCTTCACGTAACGGAATCAAGAATATGGCTGCTGCGGTATCCAAGATCATCGAGGTAGCGAGGAAAGACGCAGAGGAAGAGTGATTGCAGGCCGGGCGAGTCCCGGCCTTTTTTTGTTTGCATCACAAGACACAATGTGATATAATGAATATATCAAGCGATAAGGCTTGAGCTATACCCAAGGAGGCAACAATGGAAACAGTTAGAAATCTCACCGTCGAACAGGCCCGCGACATGATTCACAGCATCGACACCAGTCTGATTCCCGAATGCCGCGACTTCGACACATACACCGAGACGGACGATATCTGGCGTATCGGAGATTACGGGTACGTTGACGCCGACGTGTACGAGCAAGCATTCCGGGACTATGAGGAACGTAACGGGAAAACCGAGTGGGCGCGCACCATGTACGTGCTTGAAGGCAATCAGCCGACCCGCCTCGAAGCCTTCGTGAAAGCGTACAATCTCGGCGGGATGCCAATGCTGGACGGGCTTTTGGGTGCCCAGTTCGACAACGGGGACGCGGATAATGTGTATCTGACGAACGGCGAGGCATGGCCAATCTGACTTAATGCATGTCCTAGCGTCCTAGCGTCCTAATTGGCGTTATTCCGCCATTCACAGCGTCCTAACCCGTCCTACTAGGGGCGCTATGACCTGTCCCCTGCGTGTCGCTGATTGCTTAATCCCACCACATGTGATATATTATATATATCACACCTATTAACAAACAAGGAGTATCAAAATGCGTAAAACACAATACTATGCCGCCGCTCTCAAAGCAGCCGAAGCCGTGCCGGTCATCGCAAAAAAGCGTGCGGGAGTCGAGGGCGTGGAATATGACATAGAGGAATACAGCACGCCGGATGCGTATGATGATCCGTTTCCACCGGCCGCGACGTGGGGGCCAGCATGGTTTGCCTACGACAAGAGCTGGAAGTCTATTAAGGGCGCGCAACGCTTTTTAGCGTTGCAGCTCCAATGTCACGGCAAGGGCCTTGCAGATTATGCGAGGCAGTTCCGTATTGTCGCCCGTAAGAGCGAGGCGTAAAGGCTGCCGAGACCGTCACTACCGCTCCCCAATCAATGCCGAGAAATACAGACATCAGTTTGTAATATCACACCACATGTGATATACTTTATATATCATCACACTATCAGAAAGGAACCTTGTAATGGCGGCCAACAACCTAAGTAACAAACTCATGAAAGTCCTCAACGAAGTTCCCAACTTCGTCACCGACGAAACCGCACAGGCAGGCAACCGGACTTACAAGTATCTCAACCTCGCCACGATACTCAAAACCATCAAACCGGTTTTCGAGAAGTACGGTCTGGCATTCAGCCAGCGCGTCACGTTCGACAACGCAGGAGAAACGCGACAAGTCATTGGAACGGTGGAGACCGTCATCTTCGACTCTGAAGAACAAATGGTGGCGTGCTCTTACCCGTTCTTCGTGACAGGCGACCCGCAGCAGGTCGGTAGCGCGATCACCTACGCCCGCCGCTATAGTCTCTACGCAGTGTTGGGCATCTTCCCAGACAAGGACGACGACGGCGCGTATGCCAAGCAACGTTACGAGACCGCAGACCGCGCGATCAGCGCCGAACAGTACGCCGGTCTGGTCAAGGCTATGGATGCGCACAATATCACATCCGAGGAGCGCGGAGACTTCATCAACGGCACTCTGAAACGTCAGGTCAGGGGATGGAATGGCCTCACGCAAACCGACCTGAACAGTCTGATGAACGCCGTCAACCGAATGTAAGTGGCCTTTCGCGTTGGCGCACTTTTGGGATTTTGCTTAAAACAAACCGATTTATAAGCCCTCTTGTTCTAATAAGGGAGCCGGAATGGAGTATCTGAAATGTTTGACAACGAACTTGCCTTCGACTAGCTGCTTGACTCGCTCGGCGCGGAAACGCTGCTGGATAATCTCGTTCGGGCGTTGAGGCTGAGGAGCAGCGTGAGAACTTCGATTATATTGCGCGTTGCTTTGATATTGACCTTTCCGACTGCGAAAGCGAGGCGTGAAAGAGGAACGTAAGTAGTCTTCCTCTTATATTCCGGGCTTTTGGGCGTGAGCCTATCAATCACGCCCATCAATCACCGTTGATCATCCACGTCCTACTAGGGTGCTGGGACCTGTCCCTGCGTGTTGCTGATTGCCTAATCCCACCACATGTGATATATTATATATATCAAACAAACGGCTTGAGCTTATATCCAAAGGAAGGACAAACCAAAATGATTAGGCTTATTGACAACAACAAGGCAGTTGAAATCTCTATCCGTGAGTGGGATGAGGAGAACTCGCAGTACGGGCCCGACCAGTCGGCCGACTTCTTCGAGATCGGCGGGCTGGAGACCGTCAGCGAACCGGAGCTCGCCTACATCGTGGATGACGTCGATTACTGCATCGATCAGGCCGACGACATGGTGGCCGGTGAGGGAGACTACAGCTATTGCGAGCCTCAGCCGAGGCTGAAGGTACTTGTTGTCGATCTCGACCGGAGCGCATACCCAATCTGTAAAAGGAGTTGAACACAAACCATTATCAGTAATCACATTCCATATTCAAGATAGAAGACTTGTGGGCGGGACTCGTCACCCGCCCACACCCAACCAAAAGGACAACATCAATGAAGGTCATCAATGTATCGCAAGCCCACGAAACCGAGGCATGGCTCGACGAACGAGTGGGCCGTATCACCGGCACCAAAAGCGGCGGACTTGCCTTGGAACACTACGCTCAGACCGACGTAGAAAAACTTAAAGAGTACCGAGACAAGGCGTTGGAACAAGCGAAGAAGGCGAAGACGCCAGACAAAGCCAACGAGTATTACACGAAGGCCCAGAACTACGATGAGAAGATCGTGGACGCCGAAGCCAAGAACAAGCGGCTTAAGGTCGGCGTGGACTTCTGGAAGTTCCTAGCGGAACTGTGGGCCGAACCAGCGGACGGTGAACCTCCGATGGAACGCGGCCACCGTCTCGAACCCGAGAACATCCAGATTACCCTCAAAACGCTTGGCTTCAACCCCGTCGACTGCGTCCCCGATTGCGGTATCTGGGAGAGTGACGACGACAACCGTATCGCGTGCAGTCCAGACGCCTACGAGAACACTGAGAAGCCGACGTGGGCCATCGAATGCAAGTCGCTCGGCTCAGCCTACCATTTGCAGACCGTCGTACCGTGGATGATGCACACGGACGCCATGAGGTCTCATATCGCCAACCTCAAGCCTGAACTGGTCGAGATCATTGAACAGGTGTTGCCCGAGTACACTCTGGACTCTAAGGCGACCGGCTTCGATTTCATCCCCGACCAGTACAAAGCACAGGTGCTCCAGTACTTCGTCGTGTGCGATTCGCTGGAAGTTCTGTTCTTTTCGATGTTTGACCCGCGCGTGGTCGGAGCCGCACACCATCAGGTCATCCCCGTGTATCGCAAGGACATCACCGAAAAGATCGAGAACCATAAGCGTTGCCAGTTGACCACGCTCCATATCTCCGATGTGCTGGCCGACGCTCTGGGGGTGACGTTCTGATGAAGACCGCAACCATTCTGGAAAGCCCTGACATGTTCGCACTATTCGACGGATGCCCCACATGCAAGCGGCAGAGCGCCGTTTATCTGATGACGTGCCGCGTGTACGCCCAACAGATGGGGCGTAGGCTCCGCATCGTATCGTCGGGCAGCCCCACCGCCCGGGCGATACGCACAATCGCCAAAGATCAAGGCGTAGTCGTGCGCTACCCGATGATCTTACTGGACGGATTGTTTTACTTCGAGCCTCAAGACATCAGCCTTGACGATTACCTAGCGGACGATGACGAACCAGAAGAAGAGGAGGAACCCAATGAAGAACAGCATTTTAACCAGCGACGTGCTGGAACTGTTCGACCGTAACCATATCACCGCAAACACTCTGCGTAAGTTCGTGGTGGAGAGCGTTGCCGACTTTCTCGGAGACAACAAGCATGACAAGGTGTGCGGCAAACTGTTTGACCGTTGGTATCAGCACGTGCGCCGCTCCATCTGGGTCAGGGCCGCTCAATACGCCTTGCAACAGCACGGGTTCGGTCACGACGAAGCCACCAACGAGGCGAAACAACTCTACGAAGACCTGTACGCGGATTACGACAAGCGGTATTACTGCTGGCGTCGCCACGAGGAAAGGAAAACCGATGAAAACTGATCTTGATTGGTGGACTGCCGTGCTTTCGGCTGGAATCACGGCTGGATACGCGACCACTGTCGTACAGCTCTCTCCCGGTCCCGGCTATATGTTCTCCATGCTCCGCCGCAAGCTGACCGTAAAGACCGAGAACCTGTCCAGCTCGCTCCCCACGTGGGCCAAGGATTACGTGGACAGTCTCGGAGAACTCGCCTATTGCGGCTGGTGTCTCAGCCCGTGGGTGTCGCTTCCGGTGTGGGCGATGGCAGCCAAGATAAACCGGGTACGGTTCGGAGTCAAGTGGGTGGCCGGGTGGATTGTGGCCGCTGGCATGGCCGCGTTCCTCCGCCACTCGGCTGAAACGGCGGTGGCGTAATGTTCAGCAAACAACAGGTCCATGTGCTGTTGATTCTTTGGGTGGCTAAGCGTCCGCTTACCCATGAGGAAATCGAACGTATGGCGGTTTTAGCGAAGTATGACGATACTCCGCAGGGATTGAGGACGCGCATGATCGAGCTTGAGCGTTCCGGTCATGTGTACCGTGTCGATCGGGATGGTGTGAACAGTCGGCACCGTCATTGCTGGCGGTTCGCGCTGACTGACGATGGGCGCGAAGCCATTAGTGAGCTGTTTGGCGAAACAGAAACAATGTGATATAATCTATATATCACACATCGTATGGAGGTGAAACATGCGCAAGCAAAACAAAATCAAAACCGTAATCAACGGCCAAGAAGTCACCGTGGAACAGGACAGCCAGACCGGCCAGTTCTTCACGCGACAGAACATCGGCAACATCCCAGTTGACTACGCGACTATCAGCGACAGGGTGACCATCGGCCAGTGCATCAAATACTGGCGTCTACGACACGGGTATTCGCAGGCGGAACTAGCCGAACGAATCGGCGTCGCCAGCCCAAACGTAATAGCCATGTGGGAAAACGAACGCCGCAAACCGCAAAAGCAATACCGGTTGCAGTTGGCCGAACACCTCGGCTATGACATCCTGACCAAAGACTAGAACATAGTCTAAAAACCTGCACCATTAATCCAATCATCATCACACCAAAGGAGCAACAATGGAAACCATCAACTATCTGACCTCGATCATCAGCCTCTTGCAGAAAACCCCCCAAGCACAGGAAATCATCGACACCCAAGGACTCGGACAGGAACTCACGTTCGGTCAAATCGGGATTAAAGACGCCAAAGCGTTCCTCAAACTCTACGACGTTCTGGGCAGCGTTGAAGGCGTTAAGATCACGGCCATTCATGAATGCAAGACAGACCCCGATAGGCAATATTTCTTCAAACTCGTATCCCCGATAACCTTGTACTTCTTCCACTGCGAAGGAGTATTCGAGTGAGCAAAACAGACCCTGATATCGAAACCCGTATGAAAGTGTTCCACCGAGACCACGGCAGATGCTTCATCTGTGGGAGAACATTAAGCGCCTCCGCTTTTAACCTGCACCACAGGCGTATGCGCTCACACGCTTGGGAAGGACTAAACCTACCCAGCAACCTGATTACCGTGTGTGGGTCGGGAACAATGGGATGCCACGCACGCATCCACGCCCACCCCAAGGAATCATACGCAAAAGGGTGGCTGGTCAGCGCCTACAACGATCACCCCGAGAACGTTCCAGTGTTCAGCGAATACCGAAATCGAGACTGCCTATTAAACAACTGAAAAAGAAAGAATAGCCCGGCACCAGTCGTCAAGACCAGTGCCGGGCTAGTTCATTCGGTCATCACACCATCGCTCGAAAGGAGCAACCCCAGTCTACCACTTGGAAACACCAGTGTAGATGTGGTTCACGCTTCCTCACGCCACCCCTGCGGGTAAGCGTCCGGAGTCCACACGCACCCGTCCAGCACGCACGTGTAGTGTTTCCCGTTGTAGGTGATTTTGTCGCCTACATGATAGGCGTCGTGCGCGCCGGTAGGCTGCTTGTATTCCGGCCATTTGTCGCCGGGTTTCTCGGGGTCGCCAAGGTCGGTCGATGAACCTGATTCCAGCTTGCTTAAACGCTTCTCGATGGTCGTCTCCCATTCCTCGATGGCCTTCACACGGTCGGCCAACGGAGCGTAGGAATCGTTGGGATTGGCGTTCGTCTGCGCCTGTTCGAGTAGCTGTTTCATCTCATCCTCGGTGAGTTCGCCCATCACGTACATGGTCTTGATGCGCTCGGTGAAGTCAGCGAGGTCGTAGCCTCCGGCGTTGATGAGGGTTTGGAATGTTTCGAACATTGGTTATGCTCCTTGCATGATTGCTTGATTGACCTCAAGCAATGCAATCATCATCACCTCACTTGGAGATGCCTGCGTAGTGGACGCCGAACATTCCAGCCACGCCGGAGCCGACCAGAGCGCAAGCGCCACCCATTACAGCCACCCACGACGGCATGTCCGGCACGGCACTCACGAAACTCAGCACCGCACCGGCGATACCAACCAGTCCGGAAATCAGATACGCCCACTTACGAGTCGCGGCGTCGAACGCCGGCACGTAATTATCATTGCCGTCCGCCACTTCGTTATTGATCTCGGTGTCCTTGGTCGGCTCACCAGTATTAATGCTCATAACAACCTCCTATCCTATCGAATAGTTTACTTGATGCGGATTGTCTGACCAGCGTAGATCACATCAGGGTTGGCGATACCGTTCAACGCCACCAGATTGGAAACACTGGTACCGTATTGGGCGGCGATACCACTCAACGTGTCACCGGGCTGGATAGTGTACGTCGTAACGGACGGTGACGGTGTAACGGACAGTGACGGTGCTCCGCCCGGCAGCTTCAGCACCTGACCCGGATAAATCAGATTCGGGTCAGCAATGCCGTTAAGCTGCTGGAGAGTCTGCCACGAAGTCCCGTACTTGGCGGCGATACCACTCAACGTGTCCCCCGACTGCACCGTATACGTTCCACTACCGGACTGAACAGTATTGGCAGTACCATTGATATTCAGCACCTGACCCGGATAAATCAGATTCGGGTCAGACAGATTATTAATCTGCGCCAGCACCTGCCAGCTAGTCCCATACATCGACGCGATACCACTCAACGTGTCACCAGAGCGCACGATGTACGTGCCAGACGCGGGAGTAGACGGAGCAGGAGCGGAAGGTGTCGGCACGTTGGTCACACTCGAATGACCCGCCTTATACGCATTCCAAGCGTTCACATCACCATAGAACTTGTCAAGGTCAAGACTGCCTGAATATCCGGGCAGACGACCATTGCCCGAATACTGGCGGATAGCGCACGCATAAGCGCCCTCGTTCCATGGCGTATCCTGATACCCCGTAGCGTCCATATTCGCGTACTGAGCTACCCACAATCCACGATCACCAATATTCTGAGCATCGTTAAGCATGGACGCTCCCACGTAGACGATAGGCTGGGAGCCTGTACGCTCGTACACGCGATCACAGAACGACCTAATCCACTGCTGAGCAGACGCGCCAGACCCGACCAGTCCGTTACCCTGTTGCTCCCAGTCCAAGCACCATACGACCTTGCCAACCCAATTCGCGCAATTGTTCACAAAAAAGTCAGCTTCGGAGACGGCGTCACCACCGTTGGCGTAATGGTATACGCCCACGCACTTTCCCAGACTCAACGCCTGTTCAACCTGCCGAGCGCAATCCGCTGACACGTACCAGCATCCCTCTGTTGCCTTGCTGATGACGAAATCACACGGTACAGCAGACAGGTCTATACCAGCCTGCCAATTACTAATGTCGATACCGTTCAAAGCCATCGAAATTCCTCCTATAGATTGATTGGGTAGAAGAACAGCCACGCCGTGCATAAAACGGCGTAGGCCGTCATCAGGACGTGGACTATCAACGAGACGACGGCGAACATCAAGACAAGGATCAGCCACCGTTTGAAACGTCTCATAAGATCATCTTATCATCGAACGAATCGATATTATTATGGCCGATAATGCCCATTATGTTAGAAACGGTGGAATGTGGGCTTCTTCACAGTTATTTGACTCGTCGGACACGTTCAAAGCCGTCGGATACTCGAATTCTAACAACTGGTATGAATTTACGTTCTCGTCCCGCGTCACATCGTTCGGAAGCACTCAAAACGTGGAATTGGCGAAGTTCGGAAACATAAACTGCTGCCATATTCTGCACGGTGGATGGTACATGCTTAGCGCATTCCTTAACGTCAAGTATGATCATCCAGACGCTCCTACGGTGTGGTTTCGACGGTACTCCGGAAACGTGTGGACCAAGTATATCGACACTCATGTTTCGTTTTCAAAGAGTGACTGGAACGGATATACGTCATTCGGCATTCCGACCGTGGTTTACAATATCCCGGATAATACTGTTATCTCGTTGGGTATAGGGGATAATTTCGTTTCGGCTGTCGGCATTTTTACGGAGTTCACCGTAACTAGGATTAACCGGAACCTGTAATCTCGTTATAGCGGCATACCGCCCTCTGCTCGCACTTCGATATTCTCCGGAATCGGAACGACGAAGCTCACCAATGGGCGGAACACGTCAATGGGTGTCATATACGGGCCTACTGAAATTGTGCCGTGGTAGTTACCATCCAAAGTTAATCCACATCTCCCAATTGCCGTCTTTACATGATAAACGACATCATCCCATGGTTCACTGTTCATGATAATGGATATTATCTTCACGGTCTAAGATGAAATCATGATGGAAATTCTCACGGCAATCATCGGCGTAGGCGGCGTAGCACTCGGAGGACTCATAACATGGCTAGCCAACCGTAGATCAGACTTGACCAGCGCATATCAAGCTTTAGTGTCCGCTCAAGGGGATATGAAACGGCAGATCG
>OHBJ01000234.1_pt1 | contig 32405 bp, 25 predicted proteins | sample 1577241 | NCBI WGS metagenome assembly OHBJ01 (sample SAMEA3541594, study PRJEB24748) | human gut metagenome | biome: human gut; feature: human-associated habitat; material: faeces | place: China | collected 2012 | reverse complement strand
CAAGGATTTCGTTGTCGGCGCGAGTGCGAAGGACGACAAGACGCCGCCTGTTTGGCAAAAAGATCATCAAAATCCTGAACATTCTGGCGCTCATAGGAACGGTAGCCGCAGTCGCGTTTCTGGCGCTACTGGTCATTGCAAATCTGTAGACAGCAACAGCGGGTTGCTTGCCAGCGTGGGAATCCTGTGGTACAGTTATGCCAAGGAGGTGCTTTTCATGGATACAAAGGATATTTTGTATAACTTAAGAGCAAAAAAGGGACTGTCTCAGGACGAGCTGGCGGAAAAGGTTTTCGTCACGCGGCAGGCAGTGTCCCGCTGGGAAAACGGGGAAACGACGCCGAATATGGAAACGTTGAAGCTGCTGTCGGAATTCTACGACGTTTCCATCAACACGCTGCTGGGTTCTCCCAGACAGCTGATCTGCCAGTGCTGCGGAATGCCGCTGGAGGATTCCACCCTCAGCCGGGAAACCGACGGCTCTTTCAACGAGGAATACTGCAAGTGGTGCTACGCGGACGGGGAATTTACCTATTCCAGCAAGGAACAGCTGATCGATTTCTGCGCAAAGCACATGGCAAGCGAAAGCTGGCCGGAGCAGCAGATTCGCGCCCCCCGTTTAATATATTTAACATTTCAATTATGGAATTATTTCCGCAATCTTGGCTTTTATCTCCCCAAAATTTGTTAACTTTGCAACAAAGTTTGACATTCAACGGTTTTACAGGTAGCGTCCGCTACGTACGGGCGCCTATAAGAATCAAGCAATTACTAATTATAACAAACTGCTATGGCACATTTAGATTTGGCCAAATATGGCATCAAAGATGTAAAAAAGGTTATCTACAATCCCTCTTACGAGGAGCTGTTTAAGGATGAGACTAACCCGGCCCTCACGGGCTACGAGAAGGGCATCGTCACCGACCTGGGCGCCGTAGACGTAATGACAGGCGTCTACACCGGCCGCTCCCCCAAGGATAAATATCTCGTCAAGGACGACGTTACCGAAGACACCGTATGGTGGACCTCGGACGGCTACAAGAACGACAACAAGCCCATCACCACCGAAGTGTGGGACCACCTGCGCGAGAAAGCCGTGCGCGAACTCAGCGACAAGACTCTCTACGTGGTAGACTGCTACTGCGGTGCCAACCCCGCGACACGTCTGCGCGTCCGCTTCATCATGGAAGTGGCATGGCAGGCACACTTCGTCAAGAACATGTTCATCCGCCCCTCCGAGGATGAACTCAAGGACTTCACCCCCGACTTCGTGGTCTTCAACGCCTCCAAAGCCAAATGCGAGGACTATAAGGAGCTCGGCCTCCACTCCGAGACCGTCGTGGCCTTCAACATCAAGGAGCGCGAACAGGTAATCATAAACACCTGGTACGGCGGCGAAATGAAGAAGGGTCTCTTCTCCATGATGAACTACTTCAATCCTCTGCGCGGCATCGCCTCGATGCACTGCTCGGCCAACACCGACCTCGAAGGCAAGAACACAGCCATCTTCTTCGGCCTCTCCGGAACAGGCAAGACTACCCTCTCCACCGACCCGAAACGCCTGCTCATCGGCGACGACGAGCACGGCTGGGACGACGACGGCGTCTTCAACTACGAGGGCGGCTGCTACGCCAAGGTCATCAACCTCGACAAGGAGAGCGAGCCCGACATCTATAACGCCATCAAGCGCGACGCACTGCTCGAAAACGTAACCGTCGACGCCAACGGCAACGTAGACTTCAAGGATAAATCCGTAACGGAAAACACCCGCGTCTCCTACCCCATCTACTTCATCAAGAACATCGTGAAGCCCGTCTCCAAGGGTCCGGCCGCCAAGAAGGTCATCTTCCTGAGCGCCGACGCCTTCGGTGTGCTTCCCCCCGTTTCCATCCTCGACAACGAGCAGGCCAAGTACTACTTCCTCTCAGGCTTCACAGCCAAGCTCGCCGGCACCGAACGCGGCATCACCGAGCCCACCCCGACATTCTCGGCATGCTTCGGACAGGCTTTCCTCTCGCTGCATCCCACAAAATATGCCGAGGAACTCGTCAAGAAGATGGAGCGCAGCGGTGCACACGCTTACCTGGTGAACACCGGCTGGAACGGAACCGGAAAACGTATCTCCATTCGTGACACACGAGGAATCATCGACGACATCCTCAACGGCGACATCGACAAGGCTCCCACAAAGGTCCTGCCTATCTTCAACTTCACCATTCCCACCGAGCTCCCCGGCGTCGACCCGAAAATCCTCGACCCGCGCGACACTTACGCCGACCCCAAGGAGTGGTACGAGAAGGCCGACAAACTCGCCAAGATGTTCATCGAAAACTTCAAGAAGTTCGAGAACAACGAAGCCGGCAAAGCACTGGTGGCCGCAGGTCCTCACATTGACTAAGACACTGACACCCCCTGTTATAAATAAAAGAGAGCCGTCACGCCGACGGTTCTCTTTTATTTAAGTACCTGCGAAGAATAAATGTGCATCTTACTTACTGCGTTACCTATAAGTAAATCCGGCTAATCACGGTTAAAATTATTATGGACGGATACCTTACTCAGGGTAAATTTGCCGCTCGACACGCAATTTTTTCAGAATTTTCTTTTTTTCTTTCACAAAAAACCTTTAACTTTGCCATCGACTCCACTAACCAACTGAATCAACCCTTAGTACTAACATAATATATAAAATTTATGAAGAACAATTACATCCTGCTAACAGCAGCCTCTCTTGCCGTCGCCACGGCAGCCTTGGCTTCCACTCCGCGCATGGACCACAAAGGCCGTTACATAGCCAAATCCCAGCAACAGACAGTCGCCACACACCAGGCACAGAAGGCTCCCGCGCGCATCGTAAACGTCACCCCGAAAGCCCTCCCCGCCACCGACATCACCGAAAATGCCTTCACCGCCAACTGGGAATCCGTAGCCGGCGCCGAAGGATACTGCATGTTCGTATACGAACCCGTCAAGATAACAGAGCCCGGAACCTACGCCATCGTAGACGAGAGCTTCAACCTCGTCAACGTCGGCTCCACAGTAGAGCCAGTATGGGCCGAAAACAGCTTCTACACCGACATCAGCGGCGAATACGACTACACCTTCACCCCCGACTGGTCCGGCATAGGCGTAGCTTTCGCCCGCGGTATGGTAAGCGCCAACCTCTACTCCCCAACAATGTCGCTCGAACACGACGGCGGTAAGTTCAAAGTAACCATCGAACTCGTTGCCAACCAGGGAACCATCCTCTCAGTCCGCTCTATCAACGGCGACGGAGAAGAGCAAGTGCAGCGACAGACCACCACCCAGCCCGGAGGCCAGACACTCGTCTACGAGTTCACAAACGGAACGCATGAAACCTGGCTCTACATGGTAGACGAAGGCATCGAAGGCGACGACGACGGCACATACGCCAACGTCCTATCATGGTTCGACCAGATTACCGTTACCCAGGAACTCCAGGCAGGCGACGAAGTGCTCCGACTCGTAGACCTCGACGACTACATCAGCACCTCCGTAACCTCCCGGCGCTTCGAGAACATGAAATACCTCTACGACGCAAAGGAACTCGCCTACGACTTCTACGCAGCATACCTCTACGAGAACGACCCCTACGACGACTGGGACGACGAGACCGACTACTCCAACTTCTCCAACCTGCAGAAAGTATCGCTCCTGCAGACCGGCATCGAAGGCATAGACGTCGCCCCGGACGCTCCCGCGCGATACTTCAACCTTCAGGGCGTGCCCGTAGCCAACCCCGAACCGGGACACATCTACATCCGCACACAGAACGGACGCTCCTCAAAAGTAAAACTCTGACCCCCATGACAGACACACCCCTTATTGCCCTTTCCTTCTCCCCGTTTTTAACCCGTAAAATCACAACAGACACATGAAGAAAATCTACGCACTTGCAATACTCGCGACAGCCTCCATGGCACTCACGGCACACGCCGAAACCAAAACCGGGACACTCGACATAGGCGACTTCGACGGCTGCACCACCTACATCTACGGCCAGAACATAGAGCGCGCCCCCTTCAACTTCTATTACACTAACTCCGGGACGCAGCTCATATACACCGCCGAAGAGATAGCGCCGCTGGTAGAGGCCGGCGCCAGAATATCATCCCTGACATTCCGCTTCGGCGACCCCGAAGCCATGTCATACTACGACTTCTCATACACCCTGCACGCATACATGCAGCTCATAGACGCCGACCGCTTCACGCTCGTGGACGGCAAGACCAACTGGTTCTCACCCGACGGTGTCTCAACAGTAGGAGAAGGCACTTTCACTTTCGACATGATTATGGACATGGCCAGCGAAGACATCCCCGCCACCGTAGAGTTCACCACCCCCTTCGAAATTCCAAAGACCGCTGCCGGAAAGAGCCTGCTCATAACATCGTGGGCCACGCTCCGCACCGGCGATTCCGAAGGAGGACAGTGCATCTACCCCTACGCCGAGAACAACGCCTCCCGCTCATACCGCATGGCCTGCTTCGCCTCCGACACAAAGGACAACTTCCTTGAACAAGTGAACACAGGCGCCCTCATCGACCTCGGAACCACCGGCACCGACGTCTACAACACCGACATCCCCGTGCTGCGCATCAGCTACACGTACGAAGACCTCGCAGACGGCATCGAGTGCATAGCCACTCCCGGAGATGACACCCCGGCAGAGTACTACAACCTCCAGGGACAGCGCATCGCCAGTCCCCAACCCGGCCAACTCGTAATCAAACGTCAGGGTTCACAGGCCGTCAAGACCATTATACACTGATATTCAGCACCCGTCCCCACACAGCGGGTCCTCCACCGGGGCCGGCTTATTTACAATATGGAGTCGCGGGGCGACGTCATGCGGTGCATCGTTTTACGCAGGCCGGAAGGCCTGCACTCCATCTACAAATCCGACTTTTAGAACAATTTTTAAGTGACAACCGTGTGGCACCCGTCTGTGAGTAACGGGTGCCATTTTTTACGTAAGGGTTGCCAAAAGTGGCAACCGTGGCACCCCATTTTGGCAACCGTGAAAGGGGTACGGTTGCCGGATATTCTTCTGTAACACAGGTGATTGCTGAGGTGGCAACCGTGGCAACCCTTAATTGCGTAAAAACTCTATGAGAGGATATATATACCCCATAAGGGGGATATAAGGGGGGTAAGGGAGGTATATATGTATCCTGGGGAATTATAGGGCAAAATACGGTTGCCACGGTTGCCACGGTTGCCACTTTTCGTTAAGATATTTAACATCCGCCATTTAGGACAATTTGCATGTATGGCGGAGCCAAGGGGCGGAGGCAGGAATGCCTCCGCCCCGGGCACCTCAGGTGCCGATACCCTCTGCCAGCCGCTGGCGCGGCTGAGGGCGGGGGCAGGAATGCCCCCGTTCCATACGTACTTCGCAGGCCTCCCGGCCTCCCCTCCTTATTCGTGCAGACATAAAAAAGCTATGCCGGAGGCTGGTCCGGCACAGGCTTATCGGTTATTTGGGGATTATCGCTTACTTGACGATTACTTTGTGGGTGCGGCGGCCTACCGTCACCATGTAGATACCGGCGGTCAGGGGCACTTCGTCGCGGTCAGCGCCGATGAAGGATGAAACCGTGCGGCCGTCGGTGGCGGCTATGCGGACGGTGCGTCCCGCGGCGCCTTCCACGATTACGGCACCGGTGGTTGCCGATACCTTGACGCCGTCGGCCGCGATGCCGTCGAGGCCGGAGTCGTGGGCTGTCCAGATATTGGAGTATGCGCTCTCGCCCTTGTCGTAGACTACGGTGACGGCGTATTTGTGCATGGCCTCGTCGATTGCGTCGGTGTACTGCTGTTCCATGATAGGTTCGGCCGTGAGGCGCGTGTCGTCGCGGTAGACGTTGTAGCCTACCAGCGAGAGCTCGCCGGTATATGCCGAGGAGGCGTAGAAGCGGATGTCGTCAACCAGGAATACGTAGCAGTCTTCCGAAACGCAACGGATGGCGAAGTAGCGTGTGCCTTCGGGGAGCGTCACCTTCTCCTGCGTCCATGCCACGGGAGCGGAACGCAGGTCTCCGATGCGCTTGAAGTCGCCCTTCTCGATGCCGGTGGTGGAGTAGTAGACCTCGTATTTCTCGAAGCCGTATTGCGAGGTGACGGACTTGACGAAGAATGAAACTTCCTGCTCGATGCCGGGGAGCAGCGGCGAGATGAGCCAGTCGTCGTTCTTGCCGGAGGTGGCGGAGAAGCAGGCGAACATCTGGTAACCGCTGTGGGGCGCCCAGCCGTTGTCGGAGCCGTCGGCGTTGGTGGTGCTGATGTTCACGGCCGAGGGGTTGAAGGCCATGAACGCCATGGGCATGGAGGCGTTGGGATACTGGAGCACGCCGCCCATGTTGTCGGAGATGCCGTAAGTGGCGGAGCCGTCGGTGTCGCGCACTGTCCAGTCGCCGAAGTTGTCGATGGAGAACTGCGTGTAGTCTTCCACATCCTCCAGTGTCTGTTCGCCGCCGGCGGAGCCTACGGTGGGTTCGCTCCAGGAGAGTTCTACGGTGTTGCCCGGGAGTTCCTTACCTGTCAGGTCGGTGACTATCGGGTAGTTGGGGCGGTTCAGCGTCGTGGTCTTTACGGCGGTCATGTTGTCGGCCTCGTAGAGGTCTTTGTCATATACCACCTTGGCCTGCCATTCTATCTTGTCGGGCCAGATGTTGAGCGGAGTGACGTCGAAGACGTATGTGCGTGAGCCGTCGGGGAGCGTGGTGGTGCCCGCCAGGGTCTGTTCCAGCGTGCCGTTGCGGTAGAGTTCTATGGAGAAGTCCTTGGCGGTCTTGCGGCCGGTGTTCTCCACGGTTACGCGCACCTGCGAGGGTTCGCCGGCCATCATGCGCTGCGGGGCTTCGAGGGCGCCTGCCGTCAGGTTGTAGTCGAAGGACTGGCGCACCGAGATGTTGTCCACGTAGATGATACCCATGCCTTCGGGGCTGACGGCCTTGAAAGCTATCTGCACACCCTTTTCGCCTGCGAACTCGGAGAGGTCGAAGGAGGCCTTCTTCCATCCTGCCGAGCTGCCCGTGTTCAGAGAGGCGGTGCCTACGTTCTTGAGTTCGCCGTCATTTGCCTGGGCCAGTACCTGGATGCTTGCGGATTCCATCTGGTGGTCGTAGTAATAGAATTGCACGGTGGGGTCTGTGCAACCTTCGAGCGAGAATTTCGGGGATACGAGCGTACCCTCGCTGCCTTCGTTGCCGGGGCTGTAGCCTACCATGCCGCCGTCGGCGTCGTAGGGGGTTACCGCCGGGCTGCTGCCTTCATGGTAAATGCCCCAGTTGCCCTCGCTGTCTTCGGGCATACGCACATCCCAGGGGCCGCGTGAAATCTTGCCGTCTGGGAAGGTCTCGATGTAGGGCACGGGATACACCTCGCCGACGGTGACGACGTTCGATGAAGCGCCGTAGCCGTAGCCGGCCGGCGACTTGGCGTAAACCCAGTACTGGAAGAACTCCTGGCGGAAACCTCCCAGCGGGGGATTGGCGTCGGTGAATGTGCGCGCTGTGAGGTCAACGGCCAGTTCGGCCTCGTCGTTGCCGCGTACCACGGTGTAGAGCAGCGAAGAGGGGTCGAAGTAACCGCCGGTCTCGCTCTTGGTCGGTGCGTCCCATGTAAGGACTACGGAGCCGTCCTGTTCCGTGGCGCGGATGTTGACGGGTTCGCCCGGACGGTCGTGGCCCACATATACGTTGCGTTCCACCGCGTAGCCGTCGCCCTTGTCGTTGCGCGTCACTATGCGGTAGAGGTTGTCGCTCTGCTTGGCGCCTTTGTCAACGTATTTCAGCTGCTGGCCGGGGGTCACGGAAGTCAGGGAGGTCACTTTCTCGCCGTTGCGGTAGATGTCGACTGCGGTGACGGAGGCGAGCTCTCCGCCCTCTACGGTCGTTGTCGGGGCTTTGAACGAGAGGGTTGCCTCGAGGGCGCCCTGTGCCCCGGGAGTTATCGAGAGGTCGGTGACGGCGCCGGGAGTGCCCAGGAGGGGACCCTCGCTTACGGCGAAGTTACCGGCATAGAGATAGAGGCAGTCCGCGGGGCTGCAACCGTGGACACCCATGTAATACTTCCCTTCGGTCTCCACCTGTACGAAAGCCTCGATGGTGACGGGGTTGGCGCTCTTGAGCGTGTAACGGTCCGAGACTACGGTCATGGAGGCACCTTCGGGACGCGGGCCGAAACCTAACTCGGCGCGTTCGGAAGCCAGATAGTGGTTGTTGACGTCGGCTGCCAGGCGGTACATGCGTCCGGGTTTGAGCACTACCGGGGGAGTGAAGAGCCAGTCGTCCATCGGCATGGTGTAGTTGTCGGCGGCGCTGTAGCGGCAACGTGCCATAGAGTGGATTTCGTCGAATGTCCACGTTTCGCCGTCGCCGTTGGTGTCCTCCACTATCATTTCGTCGAAGCCGGTCTGGTCGCTGACGGGATTGCTATACGGGAGCGTGCGCACGCCTACGCCCACCTTGTTTGACTCGGCGGTGTATCCCTCCACCCCGTCGAAGAAGGGGGTCACATAGTAGCTGCAGAGGGAGAATGTCTCGGTGTCGGGCACTGTCTCGGAGAAAGAGGTTGCGGCGAGGTTTTCGGCCACCACGGTGCGTCCCGGGAGGCGTTCAATCTTGTAGGTGACCTGCGCGGGGTCGAAGTAACCGCCGTGTGCCGTACCCTCGGGAGCTTCCCATGTGAGGGTCATGGTGCCGTCCGCGGGGTTGCGTTTCAGTTTCACGTTCTGCGGTTCGGAGGCCATGTCGTTTCCTATCCATCCGGTAATCTGCACCAGGGGCGAGAGTCCGGCGGAGTTCCCTACGCGCACGGTTACGCGGTATTCCCCGGCGGCGGGCACGGTGAGGGGGAGCGAGACGCTCTGTCCGGGCTGTGCGGTGCCGGTGGCTTTCTCTTCCTCATTGACGGTCATGGTGTATGACAGGGGGCCGGAGAGGGGTTTGTCGGAGCCGAATGTGCGCGAAGGCATGGTGAAGTCCACCGCACCGCTCAGCGAGGTGCCGGCGAAGGAGAAAGCGAGGTCTGAGACGGTTGCCGGCGCGTCGTCCGCCGCCTCGGGAGCGGGGATGAACATACCGGTCATCTCCATGTTCTGGTCTATGTCGGTGACGTAGGTCGCGGCACCGGTATTGAGGTCCACGGTGTAGAGGCGCGCCTTGGCGTCCACCTCCATACATTCCCAGTAGAAGACACCGGTGACGGGGTCGATGCACCCGGAGGCGGAATACTGCGGGCGGCGCCCCGTGTCGCCTATGGCGGTGCGGTCGCCGGTGCGTTTGTCGAACTTGTAGAGCATACCGTCCATGCCGATGCCGTAGACCTCGCCCTGCTGCGTGACGCCTACGGTGAGGATGATGATGTCAAGGTCCTTGAGCTTGGTGCGCTGACCGGTTTCGAGGTTCAGGTATCCGAACACCCATCCGTCGGCGTCGTCGTTCATGAAGCAGCCGTAGGCATTGCCGGTGGTGGGGTCATATTCCATGTCCTGAGCCACGCTGCCGGGCTGTATGCCTATGGTGTTCACCACGCCCCATGTCTCGAAGTCCACGGTGTACATATTGGCCAGTATCATGCCCATGAACTGCATGTAGCTGACGAAGTAATACTTGCCGTTGGCGTAAGCTCCGCCGCCGGTCACTACGTATTCGTCGCCCAGGATTTCGGAAGCGAGGGTGGAACCGTCGCTCTTCTCGAAGGAGTAGATGCCCACGGGCTGGTAGTCGGACGTCCAGGTGTCGGCGAAGATAGCGCCGCCGTAGATGCGTCCGCTCTGTGCGGCGGTCACGCGGGAGGAGAGGCCGGGGGCGTCGAGCCTGAAGGGGCGCGGTGAGAAACTGTGTCGGGAAGGCATCATGCCGGGCCGGAGGCGCGGTACCTGCTCGATGGCGATGTTGCGCGCCGCTTTGCGGGCATGACGCGAAGCCTCGGCGGCCTCACGGGGATTCATGCGCCCGTGCTGCTGCGCGGATGCCGCGAACGGCGCTGCCGCCATGAAGACGGCGGCTATCGCCGCTGCAAGGTAAGTAAACAGTCGAGTTTTCATTCTTTATAGCTTTGGTTATTTGATGATTATCTTTACCGAACGGCCCTCTGTCGAGAGCACATACATGCCTGGAGCCGGGGCGGTGAGCGTATGCTGCCCTTCGGCCACACAGATGCCGGTGAGGGTGTAGAGGCGTGCCGGGGCACTGACGGTGACGGTGCGTCCCAGTACGGAGTATCCCGCGGCGGAGGTAATGCCATCGATGCCGCTGGAGCCGGTTATGATGCGGCGTTCGCGCGAGGGCTTGCTCAGGAGGTCGCCCTGGCGTCCGGTGACGGTGAGCCAGTAGGTAGTGGCCGGAAGCAGGTTGCCGAGGGTAGCGGAGGTCGCGGGCGTGGTCAGGAAGTACTGCGACCCGCCGAAGTAGTCATGTTCCACATTTCCGCCGTATAGAAGGGTGACATCGTCGAGGGCCAGGGAGCCTTTGCCGCCGTTATGGAAGAGGATGCGGAGCATGGAGGTGCCTTCGGGCCACTGCTGTGTGGCGTCGGCGGCATAGTTCTCGCCGGCGGCGTTGTTTACGGGCCAGCTTTGCACGGTTGTCCAGTCGCCGGTGGCGGCGCGTGCCTGGAGTTCGATGGCGGCCCCGGCGGAGGCGGAGACGCCGCGTGCCCAGAAGCGTATGCCGCGCACTTCGTCACAGGCGCCCGTGGCTATCCACTGCCCGTCGGTGTTGAAGCGCAGCGAGGGTACGGAGGCTCCGGCATAGCTGGCGTTGGCGTATGTGAGGTTGCTGTTGCTTTCCCAGCCTGCGGGGAGTGAGGATACGCCGCCGGTGAAGTCGGCCGTCACTGTCTCGGCCTCGCCGTAGACCTTGGTGTACAGGCTCAGGAGGTAATCCTCGGCGCCGTCGACCGGTGTCCATGAAACGGGGCAAGAGTCGCCCTGCGGTGTGCCGGGTTCGAGTTCGGGACGCAGATAGTCGAAGGTAGCGGGGAGCGTGGTGACGGTAATCTCGTTGGAGGCGAGGCTCTGCATCCCGGTGACGGGGTCAGTGACACGCACGCTGTAACGGTATTCGGTTTCGGGCAGCAGGTCGGTGACGGTGGCGGAGAGTTCGCCACCCATGTTGCGTGCCTCCCAACCGGAGACGCAGGTGGTTTCGGGACGACCCGAATCGTTCTGCCGCACGGTGTAGACCGAAAGGATGTACTGGCACCCGGCGTTGCCCTGGCTCCAGGAGGCCTTGAAGCTGTCTATTCCGGTTTCCGTGGCTTCGTAAGCGGTCACGGGCGCCACCTCGTCGCGGCCACCGCTGATTTTGAACTCTATCATGCCGTTGTTCTCGGTGATTTCGGTGATAGGTTTGTCCAGGCCGTTGCCGTCCCAGGTGCGCATCGAGGGGGTGGTGTCGTCGGTAAAGGAGGTGACTCCCCTTGTGCCGGGGAACGCGTCGCCGTCGCGGCTGGAGACGGTCTGTGTGCCGTCGGCCTCCTCTATGTCCACATACTGGTGGGACTGGCGGTTGTTGACCGTGTTGTAGCGCCAGATGTTCTCGTTATAGTCCACGTGCCACACGAGCATACCGTGGCCCGGGATGTAGGTGTCCCACCCTTTCTGCTGGCGGTTTTCGATGAGGAAGTACTCGTTTTCGAGCGGGGTAGTGATAATGCAGGCCGAGTTGGTGGTGATGTCTCCGAGGCGCACGTTGGCGGGGTCGCCTATCTGGCGCGGTGTCAGCCAGCCCAGGGCGTAGCGTTCGTAGGCCGAATAGTTGGGCGGCGTGCGGGAACCGTTGTTGTACGGGCCCTCGTCCATTACGTTCCAGGCGCCGGGGGTGAAGGCCGACGAGTTGCCGGTGGCATAGAGGTCGGGGAGGCCCAGGACATGGCTGAACTCGTGCACGAAGGTTCCGATGCCGTCCATCTTGTCGTCGAGGTCTATCTCGTTGGTGCAGGCATAGTGGTTGAGGCGCACGCCGTCGTGCATATACGGAATGTTGGTGGCCTCGCGGAGATCCCACGAATGGGGCCACACGGCCTCTGCGGGGGCGCCGTAGCCGAGGTTCTCGCCGTACCCGGCGTAGAAGATGAAGACATTGTCTATCCAGCCGTCGCCGTCCACGTCGTATTGCGTGAAGTCCACCTCGTCGTCGAGTATGTCGCAGGCGTCGATGAGCATCTCGTGGGCGCGGAGGTCGTCGCCGTTGCTGCCGTTCTCGCCGTAATAGGCCATGGGATGCGGCAGGCGCACCGGGCCGTAGACGTCGAACGTCGGCTTGAACTGACCGGAGGATTGCTCCACGAACCAGTCGCGTGCGCTGCCGGTGCCCCCGAAGTTGGAGTAGCCTTCCTTATTGAGCATGTCGGAGAACTCCTGCCGCGCGTTCGGGACGGTAAAGGCGAGGTCGGTGTATTCCACGAGTATCACCATTCCGCGCACCTCCCCTTTTGTGGGGAAAGTGGTGGGCATGAGTCCCGGCGAACGTTGGGGAGAGCGGCGCGGTTTGTCCTGCCGCAACGCCTCCGTCGGCTCCGTCTTGGAGAATGTGGCAAGGAAACGGCGCTCCGCCTCGGGACGCATGGCGGCATCGGTGGCACGCACGGTGGTCAAGGAGGCGTCCCGGCCAAGATAATAGAAGAATCCGTCGGCGGCGCGCTCTATGGCGTAGCCGTCGGCCGTGGTGTAATAGTGGAAATACTCGTCGCCGTTGAGCCTCAACGTCAGGGTGGTGCCGTCGGGCTGTGTCACGGTTGCCGGCCTGGGATTGGCCTTCACTCCGTAGGCTGCCGCCGGTGCGCCGAGAAGTATGGCTGCCGACAGCGCGCTCTGTATCAACTTCGGGTGTCTCATCAGGCAATATTCTTTTTTATAGGTTAAGCGGGGTTATATGATTCCTGTTATATAATATAATAAGGTAATTCATATTAATCCGCCGGTATGTTAATTCGTGTGCCGCAAATTTAATAAGTTATTTCGGGCCGCACACTGAACATAGATTAAAAAAGAACGTATCGCCCGGATTTATTTAATTTTTGATTTGTTTTAGACGTAATTAAGCTCTAAATTTGCAATCGGAAGCCTGAATGCTTCCATAGCGATAATTTAGCAATTATCCTTTGAAACTGCAAACATTTATTAATAACTTTAAAATACAACTTTCATTATGAAACATTATTTACATTCGTTAGGCGTACTGAGTGCCCTTGCAGTGGCACTTCCGGCCCTCGCCGCCGAACCCGTGGCTCCCTCCGGCGTCACTGCCGCAAGCACCGAAGCAGGCGTTGTCATCACCTGGCAACCCGTAACCGAAGACGTGGATGAAAACGCCGTTGACCCAGACGAGGTGATTTATGACGTCTACCGCTGCGACGCGGACGATGTCAAGACCAAGGTGGCCGAAGACATCGTGGAGACTACCTATACCGACGTGCTGGGCGAAATTACCGGCGAAGTCTTCTACCGCTGGCAGGTTATAGCCAAAACCGCCGACGGCTCAAGCTCTGCCTATGAAGGATATTCGCCGCTGCTGGGATTCGGCGACGGCGCCGCCCTCCCCTACATCGAGACTTTCAACACCGAAAGCGGATGGAGCATGGCCCCGGACAATTACTGGCTGGCAGAGAACGCCGAGGGTTGGACCGACTTCGACGTTGACTCCGAACTCTATTTCGACGATAACGGAACGGACCGCTATATCTACGGCGAAGACCGCACCGCCGATGCCGACGACGGATTCCTGTACTTCGAGCCGAGCAAGTGGAGCGATACCGACACCTCCTTTACCTCCGGGAACATAAACCTCGCCCAGGCCGTGAATCCGGTTATCTCTTACAGCTATTATACCATCCCCGAATGCCATGTCGCCTATCAGATACGCATAGTGGATGAACACGGCAACGCCAATGAGGTGGTGAACGCTACCCCGGCCGGAGACACTTTCGGCTGGAAGAAGTCAGGCGACATCTCCCTGGCGGCTTACAAGGGCCAGAAGATACGCATCCAGCTCCACTCGGCCTATTACCCGGACAACGCCCCGTCCACCGGCCGTCTCGCCCCGGTATGCCTTGACAATATAAAGGTGGAAGAGGGTGAAAACGTGGGCATCCCGGGCATCGAAGCCGGAGAAACCGTTTCCACCGAATACTTCACCGTGGACGGACGCCGCGTAGCGAATCCCGCCAAAGGGCAGCTCGTAATCAAGGTAGAGCGCACCGCCGCCGGTACCGCCCGCGCCTCGAAAGTTATCGTGAAATAAGAGCAAGATACCCCGCTACCATAAATCCCTCAAGGCCTGACACCGCGTGTGCCCGGCCTTTTTTCTTCGGTTAGATTCAGAGAAGCGCGATGCCGCTCTGCCGTCGTAGGCGTTTTCAGTGCTTGCGGGCCACGCGTCGGCGCACGCGGCTCAGGGTCTGCGGCGTGATGTTCAGGTATGAGGCTATCTGCTGCAGCGGTATCTGGTTCAGCACCTCGAAGGTGCGGTATTGCTGGAGGTTCTGGTATTTGGTGTAAGCATCCCCTTGCCCCAGGAATACGAAACGGCGTTCTATCTGGTAAAGGCCGTCGATGAGGTAGCGCGCGGTCCAGAGCGCCCATTCGGGATTCCCGTTTATGAGCCTGTGGATGTCATCCCTGTCGGCCACGAGGAGATCCATGGCGGTGACGGTCTCGATGGCGCAAGCGGCCGGTTTCCCCTGGACGAACGAGAACATTTCGGCCATAACGTCCCCCTCGAGTCCGAACCAGCGTGTGGTTTCCTTGCCGTCGTAGAGGGAGAAATTACGTGCTATCCCCTCTTTTATGATGAAAAGTTCGCGGCTCACTTCTCCGGGGCGCACGAGGAACCGGCGCGCCGGCACCTTGCGGGAAGTCAGTATCCGGCGCAACTGCTCGATTGCTTCGGCGCTCACCGGATGTACACTGCTTACTATTTCTTCCAATTCCATAGTATTGCGGATTATGGCTGTTATCTATCTTTTCTTTTTCAGTATTGTAAGTGTAGGAGTAGCATTGATGCTGTCGGCGGGGACGTCTGCCAAGATGGGGTGTGCCGACCTGGGCATCCATCGCATTATGGAGTCTACCCATATTACCGCTGCCTGAGGTGTGGGGTGTATATGGTCTCCCCGGCGCGCGAGCTCCATCATCCCGGTGCGGAAGAAAGTCCCCTTAGGGAGCGTGCGCTGGAGCATGTCGTTGTATCCGTTATCCTCTTTCCAGTTTGGGGGCCCTACCCAGATGAAGGGGATGTCGCCGATTTTCTCGACTATCTGCCGGACGTATTTGGCGCGGGAGTCGAGGTCTTTGGAGAAGAGCTCGTTCGACCCCAGCGATACCATCACGTAATTGATGTTGTATTTGCGTATGAAGTGGGCTATGGTGTCCGACGATGCCCATATTTGCGGTGTGGAGGAGTCCCAGTTCACGCCGTAGACGGTATGGCCGTTCTGTGTGCCGTATTTGGCCATGCGCTGCGCCAGGAGGAACGTCATGGAGTCGCCGAAAATTAGGATATTTTTCGGAGCGGAGTCTGTTTCCACCACTTCGGGTTTCGGTTCGGGAATGGTGTCGGCTTCGGCGGTATCCACTTGGGCTTCGGCCAGGAGGGCGTCACGGAACGGGGCCTGCTTCACTTCGAAGCCGAAGAAGGTCGGCTCTTCTATGAAGGAGACGGCCATCACGATGATGATGGAGAGGGAGACGAGCAGCCAGAGCCAAAGGTAAGCGTGGTGTCGCTTGGGCGGCTCCGGAGCGGAGATATCCTCTTCCTCGGACTGTTCCTCGGGCTCTGATGTTTCCGTTATTTCTTCCGCAGGGGGTTCTTCCGCGTTAGCTAAGTTAGCGATTTTTTTAGCTAACTCTTCGGCGGAGGTTTCTGCTTCCGGGTTTTCTTGCCCTTCCATATTGTATTCGGGAAGCCGGTTTTCCCGCGCTTCTTCGTTTTCTTCTTTCATCAGAACTGGAAATAAATGAATGGTTGAACTTCAGCCGACATGAACGATATGACGAGTTGCACTGCGCAAAGGAAAACGATGAGCTTGATAATCCACGGCGCCCGGATGAAGACGTCCTGCACGTAGTCGGCCCACCGTTGCGGCACGAAGTGCATTACTATCAGGGCTGCCATCATGAGGCACCATGCGGCGCGCTCGGTACAGAACTCGGGGAACTCGCGCAGGTCCCAGCCGGTGAAGAGGCTCTCGATGATGGTTACCGACGCCTGGAAGTCGGCCGCGCGGAAGAATACCCAGAGCAGCGAGACGTAGACGAACGTCATAAGCCAGAACAGGAAGTCGGTGGCGAAGTTGTCGGGTATCTTTTTGAGCACCGGCTTGCAGGCCTTGTGAACGGCGAGGCCTACGCCGTGCATCGCTCCCCAGAAGACGAATTTCCACGCGGCGCCGTGCCACAGGCCGCCGATGAGCATCGTCAGGAAGTTGTTGAGGTATGTGCGGAACACCCCTTTGCGGTTGCCGCCCAGCGGGATGTAGACATAGTCGCGCAGCCAGGAGGACAGCGAGATGTGCCAGCGGCGCCAGAACTCCGTGAGGTTGCGGCTCTGGTAGGGGGAATCGAAGTTGATGCCCAGGCGGAAGCCCATTATCGAGGCCAGGCCGATGGCCATGTCGGAGTAGCCGGAGAAGTCGCAGTAGATCTGCATGGTGTAGCCTATGACGCCCATGAAGGCCTGCAGTCCGGTGTAGAACCCGGGGTCGTTGAACACCAGGTCGTTGTATTGCGCTATATAGTCGGCGATTAGCGCCTTCTTGATTATACCTACGATGATGAGCCAGAGTCCGCCCCAAATCATGTTGGGGGTTGCGCGCTCGTTGCGGCGCAGCTGCGGCAGGAAGTAGTCGGCGCGCACTATGGGTCCGGCCACCAGCTGCGGGAAGAAAGACAGGTAGAATATGTAGTCGAGCCACGACCGTGTGGGCGTTATCCTCCGCTTGTAGACGTCCACTACGTAGCTGATGGACTGGAAGGTGTAGAACGAGATACCGACCGGCAGGATGATGTCCATGGGCTGGAAGTTGCCCTGCACCATCGCGTTCCAGTTCCAGAGAAAGAAGTTTGCGTACTTGAAGTAGCCCAATATGGAGAGGGAGAAGCATACCGACAGCCACATGAGCGCGAGCCGCACTCCCTTCTTCCTCGACCTGAAGATGTGCCAGGAGAGCATCCAGTCCACCGCCGACGTGCCGGCGAGCATCAGGAAGAAGAGTCCCGACGACTTGTAATAGAAATACAGCGAGAAGCCGACCACGAAGATTACCATCTTGGTTCGGCTCTTCTTCAGCAGGGCGTAAACGGGGAGGAAAAAGATGAAAAGCAACCAGAAGATACCCGAGGAGAACAGCATCGGAGTCTCCGGGTCGTAGGCGAGCATATTGGCGATGTTGCGGAGCGCCAATTGCACTTGGGTAGCGATTTCTTCCATTTCTGCGTGGCGGGGATTATTCGGGGTCTACCGGGAGCGACTGTACTTCAAGGATGCCCGGAATGTCAAGCAGCGCATCGGTGACCTGCCGGGCCAGCTGGCGGTATCCCTCGTCTGTGAGGTGCACGAAGTCGGGGCGTATCCAGTCGTTGTCTATGAAGTCCATACCGTTGGTGGAGTTGTTGTCAATGAGGTAGGTGCCGGGATGTGTTTTCACGAAGTTGCCTAAAAGTTCGGCGCAGAGGCGCGTGTTCCCGTTGAGATTCCACTGACCGTTCTTCTTGTTCTTGTTGTAGAAGGGGGTGACGAAGACTATCTTGGTGGTGGGACAGGCGGCGTGGAACAGGTTGTAGAACTCGGTGACGTTGCTCTGTATGAAGTCGCGTTTGAACTTATGGGCGTAGCTGTCGTTGGTGCCGAGGTGCACTATGAGGACGTCGGGCTTCTCGTCGGTGAGGCGCGCCATGTTCTGCGGCTTGATGAAAGTGTAGAAGCCTGCGCCCCCTATCCCCCAGAAGTCGAACCGTGCCTGCGGGACGCGTTCGGCAAGCAGTTCCCCAACGCGGGTGGGGTATTTCTTAATGGAGACGTGCGAGTCGCCCGTCATGAATATCTTCTGGGCCGACACCGTGAGTGCCATTGCAATGAGAGTGAGAGTGATAAAAAATAATCTTTTCATCGGGATATTAATAGGGCCGGTTATATGCCGCCCGAAGTTGGTTAAGCTATTGAGGGAAGGAGCGACAAAGCGCCAGCGGCCACACTCCTCTATCAAGCCGCAAAATTACTAAAAAAATCCCGACACTGCAAATTTTAGCGCCATAACCCCGCTTTTCCGTGCCGGGAGGATGACGGTTCGGGATTTTTTTGTTAACTTTGCCCGACCAATATCTTTACGCATGGCTAATAACAGTATCGTTTCAATCAACGACCTCTCGAAAGAGGAAATCCTAAAGCTCCTGCATACGGCCTCGCTCTTTGAGGCAAACCCTAACCGCCACATCCTCGACGGCAAGGTGGTGGCTACACTGTTCTTCGAACCTTCCACCCGCACGCGCCTCAGTTTCGAGACGGCCGCCAACCGCCTCGGCGCCCGCGTAATAGGCTTCTCCGACCCTGCCGCCACTTCCACCGCCAAGGGGGAGACGCTCAAGGATACCATCAAGATGGTGTCGAACTACGCCGACCTCATAGTGATGCGCCACTATCTGGAAGGGGCCGCGCTCTATGCCACCGAGGTTACCGACGTGCCTATAATCAACGCAGGCGACGGCGCCCACCAGCATCCTTCGCAAACGATGCTCGACCTATATTCGATACTGAAAACACAGGGACGCCTCGACAACCTTACGCTGACGATGGTCGGCGACCTGAAATACGGCCGCACAGTCCACTCGCTGCTTATGGCGCTGAGCCACTTCCGCGTGCGCTTCAACTTCGTAGCCTGCAAGGAGTTGCAGATGCCGCGCGAGTTCATCGACTTCTGCGAAAAGAACGGCATAGAATATCACGAAAGCCGCGAGTTCTCGCCCGAGACAATCAATTCATCCGACATCATTTACATGACGCGCGTGCAGCGCGAACGCTTCACCGACCTGATGGAATACGAGCGCGTAAAGGACCTCTATAATCTGAACAACGCGATGCTGGCCGACTCGCGCCCCAACCTGCGCATCCTGCACCCGCTGCCCCGCGTGGGCGAGATAGCAGAAGATGTGGACGACAATCCCAAAGCATACTATTTCCAGCAGGCCAAGAACGGCCTCTATGCCCGCCAGGCCATGATTTGCCGCGCACTCGGAATCGAAGTAACTGATTAACACCCAAGACAAATGAACGAAAAAAAAGAACTCGCCGTAGCCGCGCTACGCAACGGTACGGTAATAGACCATATCCCCTCTGAATCACTCTTCAAGGCCGTCGAGATGCTCGGCATAGCGCGCCTCGACAAGAGCGTGACAATAGGTTTCAACCTTGCCAGCCGCCGCCTCGGCCGCAAGGGTATCATCAAAATCGCCGACGTGGAACTCAACCCAGAGACGGTGAGCCGCATCGCCATCCTCGCCCCCTCGGCCGTCATAAATACCATACGCGACTACCGCGTGGTGGAGAAACGCCCGGTGGCTCTCCCCGAAGAGATAGTGGACCAGATAGCCTGCAACAACCCGAAGTGCGTGACCCGCAACCAGCCTATTCCCACGCGCTTCAACGTCGTTGACCGCCAGCCGGTGCGCGTGCGCTGCCACTATTGCGGCCACGAGGCCGCAGGCGACCAGATTGTAATAAAGTAAAGTCCCGGAATTATGGCAAAACAGAGTTGGCGCCCCGGCACGATGCTCAACCCACTGCCGGCGGTGCTCGTTACCTGCGGCCGGGAACGCGCCGAGTGGAATATGCTCACTGTGGCGTGGACCGGGACCGTTTGCTCCGACCCGGCGATGCTATTCATATCCGTAAGACCGGAACGGCACTCTTACCCGCTGATAGTCAGAGATATGCAGTTTACCGTCAACCTTACAACGGTGGATATGACACGTGCCGTAGACTGGGCCGGCGTCCGCTCCGGACGCGATTATGACAAGTGGAAGGAGACGGGGCTAACGCCGCTGCCTGGCGAGGCCGTCTGTTCCCCGACCATCGAGGAGAGTCCGCTGAGCATCGAGTGCCGAGTGAAGAGTATCACGCACCTCGGGACGCACGACATGTTCCTGGCCGAAGTTGTGAACGTGCGCGCCGACGACCGGTATATAGACCCGGCGACCGGGCGCTTTGACCTCGAGCGCGCCAACCTCCTGGCCTACAGCCACGGCAGCTATCATCCGCTCGGCGCCTCGCTGGGAACCTTCGGCTTCTCGGTAAGGAAAAAGAAGTAATTACTTCCGGCGGAAAGGGTCTTCCTCCGGATTGTAGTCCGGGTGCTCGCGGTACGGGCGGTCCATGTCTATGTAGTGGAAGTTATGCTGTATCTGCTTCTCGGGAGGGGGGACCTGCATGTAGTCGCCGTACATGGTCTTAAGGTACGGGTCGTAATTCTTTATCCCGGACACCTCGTGGCCGCAGAACATCACCGGCCCGAAGGTGCACGTAACCTCGCGCGGCATCACTTTCTTGAAGCTGTCGGTATAGCTGCCGGCGTATGGCGTCGTACCCCAGGGAACTGATTTTATGATGCGGCTGATGTGGCGCTGCAGATAGTCCAGCGAGTATAGGCGCCGCGTAAGTAGCGGAATCCATGACGACGGGCCGCGGCCGTGCCTATAAGGGTCGCGGTGCACGAAGTACATGCACTTGCGCAGATAGTCGTAGCGCGCGCATTTGAGCCAGCGCGACACGGGGTTCTTGGCGAAAGTGCCGAAGGGGAACACGTCGATGTAGCATCCTCCCAGATAATATAGATGGCGACGCTCTATGAGCGTGGTGCGCGCGTCCTGTATCTTGCCGAAGGGGAGCGGGTAACGTTTATCGTTCTCATAGCAGATGAACTCGAAATAATCGGGCAGCCATTCGCGGCTGTGCGCCACGAGCCGCTCGTAATCGGGCAGCGGCATGGAGATGTCAAGGTCGTCGTCCCAGGGGATGAAGCCGCCGTGGCGCACCGCGCCAAGCATGGTACCTCCGCAAATGCAGTATTGCAGGTTGTGTTCGCGTGCCACGCGGTCGAACTCCAGAAGAATGTCCAGGAGCTTGGCGTGGAGTTTTTCTACATCGTAATTAGCCATAAGATTACGTTATTCTTCAAAGTCGTCGAGGTGACGCTGGCGCGCCTCGTTGTCGAGCGAGTCTGTGCGGTAGCTACCGTTCTTGAAATACTCCGGGGTATACTCCGGCGGGAGTATCTTGGCCGGATTGACGGTGTCTACCCGCGTGACCACGATTTTCCGTTCGCCGCGCCAGGGCATCGCAGTGTGGTAGACCACATATTCCACCTTCACCGGCTGCGAGGCCACGGCCATCTCGCGCAGAGTCTCCCCCACACTGCCGTTGGGCACCGAGAAGATGAAATCCTCTTTATATACGCGCGTGGTGTCCATGATTTCCTTGTAGGGAATCATCACGCACTCGTAGGTCTTGAAGAAAGTGCCCCGTTGCTCCACGCGGTCAAGGTAGCCGTATTGCACGCCGCGGGTGCTGTAAGGGGTGAACAGCCAGGTGTAAAGGAAAGCAAGCACACCGGCGAGCAGGGCTCCACAGAGCAGATAGATCCAGAAGCGGAGGTTGCGCGGCGGACGCAGGTGTTCCCACCGGTCGTCGTCATCGTCATAATAGTCCGGGTCCTCCGGTTTCTTCTTCGGCGGTTTCTTTTCTTCGGTATCCTCGATGTCGGGACCCTCGAAATAATCGTTCTTGAGATTTTCGCTGTCTTTATTGTCAAATTTCATCGTTTCGCCTTTTTATCTACCGCAATGTAAATCATGGTGAATACCCCGAGCAAAAGCAACGTTACGGTCTGCGCCGACCATACGAGCATGGAGAATGCCACGCCCTGGCTCTCTGAGACACCGTAGACCAATAGGCCGAACATCACGGCGATGTTCCACGGGCCGAGGCCTCCGTTCGAGGGGATGGCCATACCTATGGAACTGAGCACGAAGGCCACCAGCGCCGGCGTAAGGCCGAAGGCCAGCGAACTGTCCGCACAGAGTTCGCGCGTGAAGGGGAAGGCGAAGAACGCCAGGTAGAGCTGCATGAAGTAGCATGTCCAGATGCAGATAGTGAAGCCCGCGAACTGTCCGCGGCCACGCATCCTGGCCACGACGGCGAACCCGTCCCAGAGGCCGCGGCACACGTCTTTGAGCCATTTCACCACACGCGTGTCGCGCAAGAGGCGAAGCAGCCACCATCCGAGGCCTACGGCCACCACCAGACATATCCAAAGCACCGGGTTGGCCAAGAGGTTAAGGAAGTCGCGTCCCACCGGGTATTTCGAGAGGAAGGCATTAAGTGCCGGCGCCGCCACTATGAAGGTGAACAGTGTGATGAGGAGTACCATCAGCGTGTCGCTGAGACGGTCGGCTACCATTGAGCCCACTACCTTGGTGAAGGGTGACTTCTCGCGTCCCGCTATGTAAGTGCAACGCCAGATTTCACCCAGTCGCGGGAAGACGAGGTTGAGTGCGTATGTGCCGAAGATGCTGCAGCAGAGAGCGAGGAACGGCGGACGTATGCCCAGGCCGGCGAGTTGGAGACGCCAACGCGCCGCGCGGAAGACGTGCGAGAAGACGCTGACTGTCATCATAGCAAGTATCCACCAGTAGTCCACGCCGTGGCGCATGATGTCGAGCATCTGGTAGAAATCCACCTTCTGGAACATGTACCACACGAGCCATACGGTGAGCACGAGCGGCAGACCGTACTGTATGAGTCCCTTGACCACACGTTTGCCTGGCGACGGCTTTTCGGGCGACGTGTCGGCGCCGTCGTCGACAAACTCTTCGGCCTCGCGCACCACATCGCGGAACGCGGCATCGGCGTCTGTCTTTTTATCAGCAGGAAAGGTATTGTTATCTTTTGCCATTATTAATCTTAATCCATATTTAAAATGCAAAGTTACAACTAATCTTCGTAATTCCCTCAACGACACCCAGATTTTTTTCATTCCCAGTTGTTTCGTCTCCGCTTGCCTGATAGATTTCCGTAGTCAAATGACTCTCTAATGACAAAAAAGATAATGCAGATGAAAACTATGACTGACCGATTGATGATTGCCGCGCATGCACTGTTACTTGCCGGCGGAATGTTTTTACTAAACAGCTGCGGCAAGAATGCCCGCGAAGCGGGGGATACAGATTCCGCCGCCGATACCACGGCGGTCGCCGATACCTTAACAAAAGACACTGTCGCCACTTCCGTCATAAAATATTACGTAACGGATAACGGCGAACTGATAGACGGAAACTCGAAGTTGTGGGTCAACGCTGATGGTAAAAAAATAAACATCGGCACGGTCACCGGCATCTTCGGGGAGGAAAGCCACTTTAATATGAAGATATTCGCGCAAGAGGATTTCGACGGTGACGGTGACCTGGACGCACTTGTATATGACGCGAACCCCGGCAGCGGAGGCGGTTCCAGCTGGGTCTTCATCATCAACGAAGGGAACGGCAAGTTCATGAAGAGCAACAAATTTGAAGAATGTTATACGAATCCCGAATTAACGACCGTCGATGGACGCAAGGTAGTGGACTTCACAAAAGAAGACCTCGGCCGCAAAATAGTAGTGGAACGCCATGGCCTGAGAAACGGAAAAGCCGTCTCGCTGCCCGTCCCGAAAGTCAAATCGGAGAAAATCGCTGCAGTAGAATCGTTCGATATGGGAAGTTTTGAAGACACCAACGTGTTTTACGCCGACTTGAACGGCGACGGCAACCCGGAGAAGATTACCACAATATCGTTCCACTTCGGCCGCAATTACAATTTCACCCTTAACGGCACGGATTACGAGTTCAGCACCTCCGGAATGTGGGGTCAAGGAAAACTCGAAATCCTGCAATCCAAAACCAACGGCATGCACGACCTTATGGTAACCGACACCGACGGTATGCGCTACCGCTACAAATGGGACGGCAACACCTACAACGAATAGCGCTCCGCGACTGAAGAGATTCCAACGTATTCATCCTGTATGCCGGAAATATGAGGCGGCGACCGGCTCTCGTCCGGAAGCGTTAAAACACGGGTCGGTAAGGTGCCGGCCCGCTTTTTTGGCGGTTTTCAGTGCCCATTTCACTGTTTCGTCTACCTTTTTTGCGCATTTTAATATTTTTTCACCCTTGCTTACTTGCAATATGAATTATTTATATTAATTTTGCAGCGATATTAAGATTATATTTTATGTTGGACAGAATAGACAAATTAGACCGTAAAATTCTGAATATTATCATGAAGAATGCACGCATAGCATCGAAAGATGTCGCCGCCGTGTGCGGCGTTTCGCGTGCCGCCATCCATCAGCGCATCCAGCGTCTGATAGAGATGAAAGTCATAGTAGGTTCAGGATATAACGTTAATCCCCGTCGACTCGGCTACAACACTTGCACATACGTCGGCGTGAAACTCGAGAAGGGTTCTCTCTATCGCGAAGTAGTCAAGGAACTCGAAAAAATTAAAGAGGTGGTAGAATGCCACTTCACCACAGGTCCGTACTCTATGCTTATCAAAGTCTATGCCCAGGACAATCAGCACCTTATGGAACTGCTCAACGACCGCATCCAGCACATCGCCGGTGTCACCGAAACGGAGACTCTGATTTCGCTCGAGCAGAGCATGAACCGCCAGATTGACCTTGAGATAGACTGACCTTGCAGTCTGCGGTAACCAACCCCCACACCGGCCCGTGACGGCCGAAAAAGCATGCCGCCGCCTCCCGGAAGAGCGGCGGCATGTAAATCTGATTCCAACGCGCCTCCCGCCTCCAGAATCTCCACACCTCGCCCCAATTCCTCCCTCCCCCGCCACAACTTAGAATATTATGAAGAAATCTGCTGTTTTCGCATTAATCTCGGTGGCTTTTCTGGCCATAGTCTCACTATTTTTCTTTTTCCCCGATGATGTGCAGGGCAACGTCCTGCAGCAAGCCGACATCCAGCAAGGCCTTGCCAACGGCCAGGAGGTGAAAGCATACGCCGAACAGACCGGCGAATCCTCGCGCTGGACCAACTCCCTCTTCTCCGGAATGCCTAACTTCCAGATTTCCCCCTCATACGCCTCCTCCTCGCTGCTCGACTGGGTGGCCAAGCTTTACACCCTGTGGCTCCCCTCGCCCGCCAACCTGCTCTTTGCCATGATGTTAGGGTTCTTCATCATGTCCCTGTGCTTCAAGTTCAAGTGGTACAACGCGCTGTTCGGCGCTCTGGCATGGGGATTCTCCACATACTTCATAATCCTCATCGGAGCGGGCCACATCTGGAAATTCGTGACGCTGGCCTACATACCGCCGACCATCGGCGGCCTCGCGCTCTGCTACCGCGGCCGATACCTCGGCGGCGCGGCGCTCACCGCCCTCTTCGGAGCGTTGCAACTGCAGTCCAATCACCCGCAGATGACATACTATTTCCTCTTCGTGGTGCTGGCTATGGTCATTGCATGGCTTATCAACGCTATCCGTCAGAAAGAGATGAAGCGCTGGGGAATAGCTACGGCCTGTGTGCTCGGCGCCGGACTGGTGGCCGTAGGCGCTAACGCCACGAGCCTCTATAACAGCTACGAATACTCCAAAGAGACCATCCGCGGCCGCGCCACGGAACTTTCCGACCCCAACGCCCCCGGCGGCACGACGAAAGGTCTCGACAAAGAATACATCACCGGGTGGAGTTACGGCGTGGACGAAACCCTTACCCTGCTCATCCCCAACGTCAAGGGAGGCGCGACCATCAAGCCCGTGGGCGGAGAGAACCAGATGCTCTCGCTCGACCAGACCGACCGGGGGCAGCAATACGGCGCAGAGGAGCAGTATGTGCTCCAGCAGTTCCCGCAATACTTCGGCGACCAGCCGATGACCAACGGTCCCGTCTACGTGGGTGCCTTCGTCCTGTTGCTCGCCATCCTATATCTCTTCGTGGGTAAAGGACCGATGCGGTGGGCACTCTTCGCCGTCACCGTTTTGGCCATCTTCCTCTCCTGGGGGCACAACTTCATGTGGTTCTCCGACCTCTTCATAGACCATTTCCCGCTCTACAACAAGTTCCGCACCGTATCGTCGATTCTCGTGATAGTGGAGTTCACCATCCCGCTGCTGGCCATCCTCTGCCTTCGCGAAATCATAAGCACGCCCGACTTCTTCAAACGCTATTCGCTGCAATTCTATTGCATCTTCGGTCTAGGCGCCTTTATCTGTCTGTTAGGATGGGCTTCCCCCGAATTTTTCGGCAATACCTTCTCTGCCAACGAGATGGATTTCCTGCGGCAGCAAGGGGCGCTCGGCAACCCTCAGTTCGCCGGTCCGCTGGCCGCCATTCAGGAGACGCGCAAATCGCTCGTCAGCGCCGACTCACTGCGCTCTCTCGTCTTCATCCTGCTGGCCTTCGGCCTGCTGATGCTTTACTTCAAGAAATCGGGCATCAAGCCAGCCATGCTTGTCTGCGGACTCGGTGTGCTGCTCGTGCTCGACCTCGTGACGGTGAACAAACGCTACGTAAACTCCGACAACTTCGTGGAACCGTATGAAGAGACGCCGTTCCAGCCCACCGCCGCCGACCTCCGGATTTTAAAAGACACAGCCCAGAACTACCGCGTGCTCGACATCCCCGGCATGTCGGCCGCGCGTTCCTCTTATTTCCACAAGACAATAGGGGGTTACCACGCTGCCAAGCTGACACGCTACAACGACCTGCTGGAACACCAGATTGCAAAAAATAACATGGCCGTCCTCAACATGCTCAACGCAAGGTATGTGATAATGCAGGGCGACTCTGTGGTGCAGAATCCCGACGCCATGGGCAACGCCTGGTTCGTGGAACACGTGCGCTACGTCAACGACGCCAATACCGAGATGAAAGCCCTTGACAGCTTAAATCCCGGCAGAATAGCCGTTGCCGACAAGCAGTTCGAGAAGGTGCTGAAGACATCGGCTCCCGCAGCCCCCGGCGACACTATCTTCGAGACTACCTACGCGCCGAACCGCCTTACCTACCATTCGCGTCTGTCCCGGCCGCGCGTCGCCGTCTTCTCCGAAGTCTACTTCCCCTGGGGCTGGGAGGCAACGGTCGACGGCAAACCGGTGGAAATCGGCCGCGTAAACTATGTGCTGCGCGCCCTGAACCTGCCTGCCGGCAACCATACCGTAACCTTCGAGTTCAAACCTAAGAGCGTGCAACGCGCCGAGTCGGTTTCCATAGCCTCCATTATCACTATATACGTTATCTGCCTCGTCGCACTCGCCTATGTGGCATGTCGCCGCTACCTGCCGCGCCGCAAGAATAACGGAAGCGACAAAACGGAAGTAAAGACCGAATAACCGACACATTGCCGCAATGACCTCTCTGCTCCGCTGGCTCCTGCATCCCGCCGACTCCTACAAACGCAGGCGTCACCATCTCGGCTTCGGCGTCCATTCCCCGATGGCCTTCCGGCTCATAAAGGATGTCGTGCGCCAGCATGAGCGCTACTACCTCTATGACGAGCTGGACTGTCTTCCTTGCAATCCCGGCGGGCGGCACAGACGACTCGTGAGGATGGCACATCGGCTGGCGTCGCGTTTTCCGTGGCGCAATGTGTGGGTAGACCCCGGATTGCCTGAAATTTACAGCCGCGCTTCCGGCTCCGCGGAGCGTGCCGCCGACACTTCGGCCGAACTCTGCATAGCACATGGGCACCTCCCGGCCGCTGCCCTCGCGCGCCTGGCCAAACCGGGGGGAGACATGGTCGCTTCGCTCGTCGTCAATCCGGAACCCGGAACCATCGGCGAGATTGAAAAGGCGATGCCCCGCGGCGTAATCCTCGAAGGGCACGATGTCCTCATTGCCCTGGCACGCCGAGACATCGCTTTCATAAAATACACTATATGACCGACAAGTACCGCGCGCCGCTGCGGCCGCTGAAGGATGAAGAGCGGATGCTCGGCGAGTTCGCCGCGCACCTGCGCCTCGAGCGCGGCATGGCCGACAACACCGTAGAAGCATACCTCCGCGACGTCCGTGCCCTGCTGCAATACTGCGCCGGCAATTCCCTGGCCGCCAATGAGTTGGACTCCGCCTACATACTTGAATTCTTCTCCGCCCTGACTGATGCAGGTATAGGACAACGTTCGCAGGCCCGAATGATGGCCGGCATTCACTCTTACATGCGCTGGCTCGCACTCGAAAACTATATCGCCGAAGACCCCATGGAACTTATGGAGTCGCCGAAAATCGGCCGACATCTCCCCGAAGTGCTCGACGTGGAGGAAATCGACGCCATGCTCGCCGCCATTCCCACAGATTCACCATTCTCACTCCGCAATGAGCTGATAATAGAGACCCTCTACGGCAGTGGCCTACGTGTCAGCGAGTTATGCTCGCTACGCATCTCGATGCTCCATCTTGAAGAATGCTACGCCATAGTGGAGGGTAAAGGTAGCAAACAGCGCCTTGTGCCACTGTCGCCCCACACGTGTGAGTTGCTGCCGCAATACCTCGAAATCCGTTCGCGCGGCCGCATCCGTCCCGGGCAGGAAGACATACTGTTCCTCAGCCGCCAGGGGCGCGGCATTACGCGCGTGATGGTCTTCTACGTGGTGCGCGACCTTGCCACCGGCGCGGGCGTGAACAAGGAAGTAAGCCCGCACACGCTGCGCCACAGCTTCGCCACACACCTGCTCGAAGGGGGCGCCTCGCTGCGCACCATCCAGGAACTCCTCGGCCACGAATCCATCTCCACGACCGAAATCTATGTCCACGTAAACACCACTCACCTTCTCCACGAACTCGAAGCCCACCACCCCCACTTCCGGCGCCGCTGACAGTCCTGCTACCCCCGCCTCTTTTACTCTCTTTCCGAAATAACCTTTATACTGTCTGCGAAATGCGAGTCATCGTGCGGCGCGGGGCGGAATATCGCTTAAAAAAACTTAAATTCGGGCGTGCGGAGAAATTCCCGCCGCACAGATTTGTTAATACGGAAGAAAATTTGTAACTTCGCGTGCTCATTGTGCGCGTAATCCTCTCCGTGCAGCAGCACGATGCAAGTTTAGATAGAAAAATAAATTTTAATACATATCTTAGACATGAATGTAACATACGACAAGCTGAACGATGTAACAGGCAAAATCGTCATCACGCTTGAAGAGAAAGACTACTCGGACAAGGTAAAAAAAGAGCTTCGCAAAATCGGGGAATCTCGCCCGGAACCCGGCTTCCGCCCCGGCCACACTCCCGAAGGCCTGCTCCGCAGAAAATACGGCAAATCAGTCAAATATGACGTCATCAACGAAGCCGTTAGCGAAACCCTTTCAAACTATATAAACGAAAACAAACTCCGTGTGCTCGGCAACCCGATGCCCAAACGCTCCGAAGACTTCAACATCGACAACAAGGACTTCACCTTCGAGTTCGAGGTAGGTCTCGCTCCCGAAATCGATGTAAAAATCGACAAGGACATGCACATCCCCTACTACACCATCGAGGTTAGCGACGAGATGCTAGACAATCAAGACACCGCCCTGCGGCGCCGTCTCGGAAAACAGGAACCGGGCGACACCGTCAACGAAGACGCCCTGGTAAAAGGCATTATCACCGAGCTTAACGAAGACGGCACCGTCAAGGAAGGCGGCATCGTGCAGGAAAACGGCATCGTGGCTCCCAAATACTTCAAGAACGAAGAGCAGCGCAAACTCTTCATGGACAAGCACGTAGGCGACGAAATAGTCTTCAACCCCGCCGCAACCTGCGACAGCAACCCCACCGAACTGTCCTCGATGCTCGGCATCGACAAGGGAGACGTTGACGCCCACTCCGGCGACTTCCGCTTCGACGTCAAGGAAATCATCGTCCTCAACCCCGCCCAGCTCGGCCAGGAATACTATGACGAAGTGTTCGGCAAAGACCAGGTGCACGACGAAGAGGAATACCGCAAGGCCCTCAAAGAGATGATAGCCCAGCAGCTCGTTGCCGACAGCAACTACCGCTTCAGCATCGACGCCCGCGACGTCATCACAAAGGCAGCAGGCAAGGTTGAGCTTCCCGACGAAATCCTCAAGGCTTACCTGCGCATGAACAACGAAAACCTCAACGACGAAAACATCGACAAGGTATATGCCGAAGCAGCCGAAGACCTCGTATGGCAGCTCATTGAAGACCAGTTCGCCGAGAAAGAGGGTCTCAAGCTCGAAGAGAGCGACCTCAAGGAAGTGGCACGCCTCATGGCACGCAACGAGTTCGCCAAATACGGCATGACCTCCGTGCCCGAAGAGACGCTCGACAAATACGCCGGCCAGATTCTGGCCGACCAGAAAGTGCGCGAACGCGTGGCACGCGACGCCTTCAACATGAAGGTATTCAGCAAGGTACACGATGTCGTCACCCTCGATAACAAGGACGTAACCGTAGAGGAGTTCAACGCCCTGTTCAACACCGAAGAAAAACCCGCGGAAGCATAATCGCACGCGACTAATTCGGGAATCCACGGCGTAACCAGGCTTCGCCTGACGTCCCGGAAAACATATCATCGGCGGGCTCACTGCTTTCGCGGTGGGTCCGCCGATTTCCCTTTTGCAACCGTTAACCCTTTCTGGCACGACAATTGCCCGACCGTTGCAAACCAAATTATTTTACCGTAAATTCTTAAGAATATGACAAGAGATGATTTCCATAAATTCGCCGTCTCAAACGCAGCGGTGAATTCCAACACACTCGACGGTTACCGTCGGTTCATAAACACACAGGCACAGGGCGTGTCCCTCTCCTCCACAGCCCCGCAAGCCGACTACATGAATCCCTATATCCTCGAAGAGCGTCAGCTCAACGTCACCCAGATGGACGTATTCTCGCGCCTTATGATGGACCGTATCATCTTCCTCGGCACACAGGTAACGAGCCAGAGCGCGAACATCATCCAGGCACAGCTGCTCTACCTCGACTCCGTGGACCCCGAGAAGGACATCAGCATCTACATCAACTCCCCCGGCGGCAGCGTATATGACGGCCTCGGCATCTACGATACCATGCAGTACATAAACAGCGACGTGTCCACCATCTGCACCGGCATGGCCGCCTCCATGGCATCGGTGCTCCTCGTGGCCGGCGAGAAAGGGAAACGTTTCGCCCTGCCCCACTCACGCGTCATGATACACCAGCCCATGGGAGGCATCCAGGGACAGGCTTCCGACATCGAAATCACCGCACGCGAAATCCTCAAGCTCAAGGAGGAGCTCTACCGCATCATCAGCAACCACTCCGGCCAGAGCTACGACAAGGTCTACGCCGACTCCGACCGCGACTACTGGATGACGGCGCAGGAAGCCAAGGAATACGGCATGATAGACAAAGTACTCGTCAACCCCTCCAAGGAACAGAAATAACGTTATCCGAGCATGGCAAAAAAAACAATCTGCGCAATGTGCGGCCGCGAGGAGTCGGGCTACGTCAAGATGGTGACCATCGTCCCGGGCCTCAACCTCTGCTCCGACTGCATCGAGGCCATAGACGAGGCCCGCGACGAAGCCCTTGCCGAGAAATCCGAAGACGCCCCCCGGGAGGAGAAGCACACCATCCCCACGCCGGTGGAAATCAAGGAGTTCCTCGACAACTACGTCATCGGTCAGGACAACGCCAAGAAATACCTCTCCGTGGCCGTCTATAACCACTACAAGCGCCTCGAGGACATCCGTCAGCGTGCCGCTGCCTCAGGCGACGTCGCGCCCAAGAAACGCGGCAGCAAGAAGAAAGACGCCGGAGACGACGGCGTGGAGGTCGAAAAGTCGAACATCATCATGGTCGGCCCCACCGGCACAGGCAAGACGCTGCTCGTGCGCTCCATAGCCCGCCTGCTCGACGTCCCCTTCACTATCGTAGACGCAACGGTGCTGACCGAAGCCGGTTACGTGGGCGAGGACATCGAATCGCTGCTCACTCGCCTGCTCCAGGCTTGCGACTACGACGTCAAGAAGGCCGAAAAAGGTATCGTCTTTATCGACGAGATCGACGCCATTGAAAACGGCGTGTCCAGAGTACATATTTTAGACGGGCGGATCGCACATTGTCTGCTCCTTGAGATCTTTACCAACAGAGGTATCGGTACGGCGATCCTTAGTGAGAAAGAGAAGAGGTATTACAATGAATAAAGAGACATGCATGAAAGAGGCGGAGGAGAGCATCCTCCATACCTATAACCGTTTCCCGGTGGTGTTTGACCATGGGGAGGGCGTATACCTGTATGACACGGACGGAAAAGAATATCTGGATTTTGCGGCGGGAATCGCCGTGCAGGCATTTGGGTATCATAACAGGGAGTACAGCGAGGCGCTAAAGACGCAGG
>OHBJ01000233.1_pt1 | contig 32414 bp, 33 predicted proteins | sample 1577241 | NCBI WGS metagenome assembly OHBJ01 (sample SAMEA3541594, study PRJEB24748) | human gut metagenome | biome: human gut; feature: human-associated habitat; material: faeces | place: China | collected 2012 | reverse complement strand
AGGCGGCTTCGGCGCGAAGCGCCGGCTCCGGCGAAGCCGGAGCGCCCTGCGGGCGTTGTGCTACTGCAGGCTAAAAAAGACGCGCTCTGCCGATTGGCAGAGCGCATGGCTTTTGCTTCGTATTATGGCTGCGGCTTTTGTTCCAATGCCGCAAGTGCATCGGAAATGGTTTTTTCGTTTGCCTCCATGCCGTATTTATCGACCTCGGCACGGCTGCGGGGACCGTGGGTCAGGCAGCCCGCCCCGCCGATACAGCCGCCGGTACACGCCATTCCCTCGATAAAATTGGCGTCCAACAGGTTTTTACTCTTTTTAAGCAGGGCGATGCGGCACTGCTCGATACCGTCGCAGGAAGCAGCTTTCAGCTCGAAATCAGTGCTGCCGTGCTCCTTAATGCCCTGCTCAACTGCTTCCGCCAAACCGCCACAGCGGGCAAAAATACGTCCAAAGTAGGAGGCTTCGTCCAGTACGCTTTCCTCCAGTGCGGTAATATCAATCTCACGGCTGTCAAAGAGCGCCTGCAGCTCCTCAAAGGTTATGGCAGCATCTACATAGGGACGCACCTCCGGTTTTTGTGCTTCACCTTTTTTGGCGGTACATGGACCGATGAACACCACCCGCGATGCTTCGTCCTTCTCCTTGAGGTAGCGGGCAATGGTTGCCATAGGGGAAAGATTGTGAGAAATATAGGGTTTCATTTCCGGAAAAGCCTTTTCGATATAGCTGACAAAGCCGGGACAGCAGGAGCTGGTCAAAAAGCCCTTTTCCACCAGCTCGCGGCTTTCGGCATCAGCGACCATATCGGCGCCCAGCGCTGCCTCCGCCACTGCATAAAAGCCCAGTTGGCGCAGTCCGGTGACGACCTGCCCCAGCCTGGCATAGGTGAACTGGCTGGAGATGGAGGGCGCAATGACGGCGTAGACATGGTATTTTCGATTTTCCTCACTCTTTTTGATCATGTCGATGACATTGAGGATATAGGATTTATCGGTGATGGCGCCGAAGGGGCACTGGTACACGCACGCCCCGCAGGAAATGCAGGTATCGTTATCAATGGCTGCCGCCTTATTTTCGTTCATGGTGATCGCCTTGATTTTACAGGCGTTTTCGCAGGGGCGCTTGCGATCCACGATAGCGGAATAGGGACAGACCCGTGCGCAGGCACCGCAATCCACGCATTTTGCTTTATCAATGTATGCCACATGGTTATGGAAGCTGATGGCACCCTTGGGACAGACGTCCTCACAGCGGCGAGCCAGACACCCGCGGCAGGAGTTGGTGACCTCATAGCCGCCCATGGGGCACTCATCACAGGCAATATCAATGACCTCGATGACATTTGGGTTCTGCTTATTGCCGCCCATTGCCATGCGCACCCGTTCGCTGAGGATCGCTCGCTCCTTGTAGACGCAGCAATAAATGGTCTCGGCATTGCGGGGCGCCAGCTCCCGCGGGATCGACAGCACATTATCCAGCAAAGTATCGTTCCACGCCTGCCGCGCCACCTCCCGCAGCACCTTGTATTTGAGATACTGTACCTTGGTATCAAACTTTCTCATAGGTCCTCCCCCCCGCTTTATCAAAAATACATGACCTTGACCCGTTTACCCATTTCGTGCAGCAGCTTTGAAAGCTCCTCCACCAGCTTCATCTTGATATTGAAGCTGATGGGCAGGTTAGGATCCTGATGCGCCGGATTGACCGCCCTGCCGACAAAAAAGTTGACATCGGTTGCTTCCTCAAACAGCATACGGCTGATGAGACAGGCACCGTCATGCCCGTAGCCCCATTCCTCATGGCGCTCATTCAGGTCGAGGGCGTCCTTGGCATATTCGATCACACGACTGACGGTGATAATGCCCTCTGTGACCAGATCCACGCCCTCCATGTGGGCAATGGGCGGCACATCGCTGTTCTGGTACCGCAGCTCGGTGGAAATGGGCGCACCGAGATACCGTGAGGCAATTGCAGCGGTGGTGCCGCCGCAGATGATCCGCTTGCCGCCCTTAGAAAAGAACAGCGTCATCATGCGGGCGTCGTCATCGCTGCTGCGGGGCGGTCCGAACAAAATATTGACCGGTGCGCGGCGGCGTACCCGCACCACGCAGGCGGTGGCATCATCGCCGGGCTTGCCTCCGTACAGGCGACTGCATTCCTCTACCAGCATGGTGGAGAGCGTCTTGGCATTATAGCCTGCCACCGAGGCCGTTGCCACATATTCGGCAATGTCACTGAGCTGCCAGCCGAAATTGTATGCCACACCGATACCGGCATGGGGGCAGCCGTCACTGACTGCCACCAGAATGTCCCCCTCCTGCAGGCGCAGCTCGGATTTATGCACCTTTTTGCCGCCCACGATCATATCCCGTCCGGGCAGGTCGGCCGGTGTGCCGTTTCGGATCAGGACAACCGGCGGGTTATCGTAGCAGATAATCTCCGCCACCTCGTTATTGATGAGACGGATAATGGTGAAGGTGGAGTACGCCACCTTGCGCACCGAGCAGATGGGCAGCGTAGCGGCAATGGCTTTGACGCACTCCTCCAACGGCAGTCCCTCGGCAATCATGGTGGAGATGATGCGGGAGGTGAGAATGGACAGAATGTTTGCTTTCACACCACTACCCAAGCCGTCCGCCAGCACCAGTACGGAGGAATTCTCCCCCTGCCCTGCAACCTCCACATGGTCGCCGCACAGCTCCTCCCCCACATGATTGATGCTATTGCAGCCGATTTCTACACACAGATCATTCATCGGATACCGACCCTTTCAGTTTATACAGCGCTATCTTGGTTTCGGCGGCGGTTTCTCCCAGCAGGGAGGCAATCTCCTGCACAATGCGCATCTGCTTTTCCACCACACCGTCTGCGATCTCAGCCGTTTGACGGCTCAGCTCCTCCTTTTGACGGCGCACCCGCTCCTCCTCGGTCACGTCCCGCAGAATGCAGATGATCTGGTGGGAATCGTGATCGGGAATGATGGTCTCCTCGGCATAGCGATCGTATTCGGAAAGATATACTCTTTTTTTCTCGATGCTGTGACCGCTTTCCAGCACTGTGAGAAAATCCCCCGGATCCAGCACCCGCACCACCGGCTCACCCGTCACATCGGAGGGAGAGGAGAGATTCATCATGGCAAGCGCCGCGCGGTTGATCTGCTGGATCTCCAGCTTTTCATTCAACAGCAGGAAGCCGTTGGGAGAGTTATTGACAATATTGCCGGTAAAGCTCTCGGCGCGCTCCTTGAGATATGGCAGGCACATGGAAAGCTCCGCCTTGCCCTGATAAACCGCAATTGCCTTTTCGCGGCAGGTATTGTAGCCGCAGGAGCCGCAGTTCAGCTCCTGCTCCGGCTTCTTTTTCCCCATTTGGCGCAGAATATCGGCGATCTCCCGCTCGGAGGGAAGATTCCGTTCCTTAATGAGCGGCAGCCGCTCAGTCCAAAGCGCTGCCGGCTCCGGCTGAGGCAGATCGAAGTCCTCTCTGCCTGCCGCACGGTCCACCGTTTGATAATCCCGCACCGGCGACCGGTGGAATTTTTCCATAACCGGCCCGCCGACACAGCTTCCGGTACACATTGACATTTCGATAAAGCAGCGATGCAGACCGCCATGCATCAGGTCGTCCAGCACCTCCAGACAGTTCTGCGCACCGTCCACTGCCATGTAGGTGTAATCCCGATTGGGCTTTTCCATACAGCGCAGAATTCCGCCTGCCGTGGGAAACAAGCGTGCTTTGCCGCCTTTTTCTTGCACCGGTGCCTGCCGCACGGCGATGTTCTCCTGCTCCAGCCAGTCGGTCAGCTCATCAAAGGTGAGGACGGCATCGACCTCCTCGCACTCCTCTGCCTCGCCCTTTTTGGCAACACAGGGCCCGATGAATACCGTTTTAGCACCGGAGAACCGGCGCTTGATATCGGCGCAGTGCGCCTGCATGGGCGACATGACCGGCGCCAGATACCCCAGCAGAGACGGATAGTACCGGCGGATCAGCAGATTGACCGACGGACAGCAGGAGGAAATGATGATGTCCCGATCGCTCTCCGCTGCCATGCGGTCATATTCCCGTTTAACAACCGTGGCGCCCAGCGCAGTCTCCTCAGCATCGGCAAAGCCCAGCTTTTGCAGCGCTTCCCGCAGCTCCTCTATTCCGCTGCCGGCATAATTAGCAAGGAAAGAGGGCGCCAGACTGGCGACCACCGGCGCACCGCTTTGCAGCATCACCCGCACCTTATCCACCTCGCTGACGATCTGCTTGGCATCCTGCGGACAAACCACAAAGCACTGTCCGCACATGATGCATTCATTCTGAATGATATATGCCTGATTGCCCGAAAAGCGGATCGCCTTGACCGGACAGTGGCGGATACATTTATAGCAGTTTTTACAGTTGGCTTTTTTCAGTGTCAGACTTTCCATACCCTGTGTTCCTCCCTGCTGCGGCGGTTTATTGCCTGTTCAGTGCCTTCAGCACCTTTTCTTCAAAAAATGTCCGTGTTCCCTCCGGCGTGACGGAGCAGAATTCCTCATCGACCCTGACGCAGACCCCCAACTGACACTGCCCCATGCAGAACGCACCGCACAGCTCCACCTCATCGCTGAGATTGTGATCCCGAATCAGATCCTGCAGCTGCTCCACCACCTGACGGGAGCCGCGGACATGGCAGGACGACCCGATGCAAACTGTAATTTTCATGTGAAATTCACCTCTGTTTCAATCTCTCCCGCTTTTTCGGGTGCGTCGATCCACTGCCGGAGCACCGCTCTGCCGCGGGCATTGGCACCACCTGCTTGAGAAGCCGCCACCAGCGGAACCCAGCGGCGGATATGCTGCGGCTCGATGCCGCTTTTTTGGCAAAAAAGAGTGAGATACTGCCCTGCCAGTTCCCTTCTGCCCCGCATTTGCAGCAGCAGATAGGTCAATGCCGCATCGGCGGCGGCATTGCCCTGCGTGGCGTGAAACCAGTCGATAATGTATGGCTCCCCCGTGGCTGCGCTGATGATGACCTTTGACGGCACAAAGTTGCCGTGGCAGACCTCATTGTATCTGGGAATACGCTCCAGCTTGGAATAGAGATCGTAGCGGTCGGTGGCGGACAGCTCCGAGTCATTGATGTTGCGCTGCAATTCGTCCTTCAGCTTTTTGAACATCGGGCAGGACTGCCGGTGGATCTGATCATGCAGAGCGGCAAACAGCTCCATATATTCTTCGGTTTTTTCCGGCTCTTTTTCCATCAACTGCTCCAGATTTTCTCCCTTGATGTATTCCGAAACGATCGCCCATTTGCCATTGACACGGGTGATCTCCAATATCTCCGGGACGGTAACGGTCGTTTGCTCCATACGTGCTTGATTCAGCGCCTCATTGATGACATCCGCCTTGGCGCAGTCCTCATTAAAGACCTTGAGGCAGCGGTCACCGTCCCGAAACACGGTGATGCTGTTCTGTACCGAGATGATGCGATCCAAATTCATCTGCCGACCTCCTTACAGTCTTGCCTTCAGATGCGCCAGCGAAAGCGCCAGATTTTCGTACTGGATCACTGCATCGGGCGGGAGCTGCAGACGGCAGGGGGCAAAGCACCAGAATGCCCGCACACCGCTGCGGTACAGTACGTCGGTCACTGCCTGCGCCGCTTCCTTGGGCACCGTAACGATGCCGATGCTGACATGGTTCGCCGTGCAGAAATCCGCCAGCTCCGCCATGGGGTAGATCGGCTTTAATTCGCTGCGATCCCCCTCCTGTGAGACATTCAAATCGAATGCAGCCAAAATATTGGTGCCGTACTCCGAAAACCCCGCGTAATCCAAAAGTGCGCGTCCCAGCTTGCCTGCGCCCACAATGACCGCTGCCGCCGGACGACCGCCCAGACAGTCCTCCAAGCATGCGGTCAGTTCAGCGCGATCATAGCCCACGCGGGGGCGTCCCGCACCGCATACCGCACCCAGATCCTTACGCACCTGCACCTCGCCCAGATCCAGTGCTTTGGCGATACCGGTGGCGGAAACGGTGGTGATCTCCTGCGGAAGCGAATTGATATGGCGAAGGTACTGCGGCAGCCGTCCGATGGTTGCTCTTTTAATCTCTTTTGTATTCATAAGCATGGTGTTCCTTTCCCTTGACATGATGACGGCACAGCAAAAACGTGCCAAAACAGCTTTTTCCGATATCATTTTATCATGTCTGGGCGCATATGGGAAATGCTTTTGTGTAATATCGTTATTGTATTTATCGATATACCCAATACGAATACTGCCGCAGCATGAAAAAAGCGCCAGCCGCAGCTGACGCTTTTATGCGATTGATGAAAACGGGGACGAAAAACCGTTCTGCAGGCGCTGTTACCGATCCCAATTATCGGGCAGCTCCCGTTTGGTTGCGATCAGCTGCGCAATGAACTGCTTATCCAACGCAGAAAGGGTGTAATCCTGCCGGTAGATGAGCACATCTTTATACCGGCGTCGGCTATCCACGCAGGGACGGTGCACCAGCGAATACCGATCCGAAAGCTCCTGCGAAACGGGTGAAACCCACATAAACGCCTGCGGATTGCGGGAAAGCAGCTCGAAACGGCTGGCACGCTCAAAAACATAGATTCGGCGATTGATGTCGTCCGGCAGCTCCTCTCGCCGCACCTCAGATGCTGGCAGCGAGGGAACATACGGATCGGCATACGCCACGCGGATATAGTTTTTCAGATCCTCGTAGGAGATGCTTTGCTGATGTGCCAACGGGCAGTCACGGCTCATCAGCAAAGCATAGCGGAATTCCGCCACCAGCTCGCACCGCAGCCCCTTTTCCTCCATCAGTTCCTTGTAGTAGCGGTCGTAATTTTCGGCATACCGCAGAATCCCCAGCTTGTAGTCGTCCTGCAGTACATTTTTCAGAGTGCGCATGGCATTGGTCTCTTTATAAAAGATCTCAAATTCCTCATCGGCAGGCAATTCGCAGGAAAAGCGGGCAAACGCCTCCGAGATATAGCTGGAGCGCGGCACCGAAATGGAGAAATGCTTCTTTTTGGCGGAGCCTTTGGTAAACATGTGCTCCACCTCGTCTACCTGCTGCAGAATCGCCTTGGCATACCGCAGAAACACACCGCCCTCCGGCGTCAGCTCCATACCATGGGCGCTGCGCTCAAAAATGGAGACGCCGAGACTTCCCTCCAGCTCCTTGATGGCGCGGCTGAGATTGGGCTGCCCGACGAACAGCTTTTCCGCTGCTTTGTTGATCGAGCCGGTTTCCGCCACCGTCACAGCGTATTTCACATGTTGCAAATTCATGGGTTCCCTCCTGCCCACATAGGGCGCCATTTGGTTGATGGTTTACAGAAAAAACTTTTTCCGCAGGGATTCCCGCAGCGGACGACAGCAGCCGATGATGATGAGCGTAAGCCCCAGTATGATCCCCGCCGCCAGCGGATAGATTGACCACAGCAGAACGTCATGCACCTTAAAGGTGAGGTTCAGCAGGAACTCCACCAGCACCGAGGTGCCGCCGAACAGAATAAACGCCCCGCCGAATACAAACAGGTGTCCGCTGGGCAGATAGCGCAGCAGCGTTACCATCGCGGTGATGATCAAGCCGATTGTCCCCACCACCGGGAAGGCGAAGGAAAGAAACCAGCGTCCGCCGGTGGCAAGATCAATGTATAGGAGATACAGCCCCAGCGCGGCAAAATCGACCGGGACAAAGATAACGGGATTGCCCCGCCTGAACCACAACGGCAGCACGATAATCATGTATGCCATCAGCAAAGCGCCGGTGACATAGCCGGACCACACCAGACCGCCATTGATGCGCCAGTCGCACAGCAGGCAGATGACAATGGGCAGCACCGTCAGCACCGTTACCACAAACAGCGCTCCGCTGCGGCTCACCTCCTTATGAATATGCTCCTCCGGCGGATAGGGACCGTCTCCTTTCGGCGGCTCCATCTCCGGGTGAAATACCGAAGTGCCGCACAGCGGGCATTTTTTCTCGCTCTCGCCCAGCTCCACGCCGCATTTAACACAGTACATAGCAGTTCCCCCCTTGGGCGCCCTCAGCGCCCGTTGCTTTCCGCCTTGACCGGCAGCCCCAACCAATGCAGCACCTCATAAAAATGCCGTTCCAGCTCCGGTTCGCGGATATTACGAATCATATTGATATAAACGGTATCACCCCAGGTGATGATGCCGCAGTTGTGCGGCGCTTTTGCCTGCACACCGATGATAAAATCCATTCGACAGATATAGGGACGCATAGCCTGCGGCACCTGCACCACGCCCAAATTGGACATGCACAGGCAGCTTTTGCACTCTCCTACCGTATCAAATACCATCTTCATTGCGATATTCTTGATGAACAACGGCATCACCTTGAGAATGGGAATGCGCTCGCTGTTGACATTGGTGGCAATGCGGGCGCTCATATTCTTACGGGTGACCTCCAGCCCCATGCGGTGGTGCACGATATTGTACAGCTCGTCCAGCGAATACTCGCCCAACCGAGGATCTGCCTCCGGCGTGACATACTGGGCAAAATTGCGCAGCGACCGGCTGGGGAACAGCCCCCGCAGGTTTACCGGCACCAATACCTTCACCGGTCGGCGGCGACGGCGGCTTGGCACCTTTTTTTCCTGCAGATTCAGAATTGCCTTCATCATGGCGGCGCACAGCAGCTCGGTCACGGTCACACCACGCTCCTTTGCCTTTTGCTTCAGCTCGGCAGCAGGCACCATCAGGGTGGTCAAATCCAAATAACCGTCCGGCTCCGGTGTTCCGCTTAAATGGTAGGCGGTCGCCTCCTTGCGGCTTGCCTCCACCCTGCCTGCATATTTCTGAAAGCTGTCCTCCAGCTCCTCCTCGCGGGGCGGGTCAAGGCGACGCAGCACGCCGTCTGTAGGCGGGATCTCCACCCCATACCTGCGGCAGAGATATTCTGCCAGCAGCGTTTTAAGGAAGATGGTACCGCCGGTCCCGTCGGTCAATGCGTGGAAAAACTCCACGGCAATGCGGTTGCGGTACACCAGCACCCGGAACGCGCACTTGCGGATATCATCAAACGGCATATGCACCAGCGGATAGCTCTTTTCCGGCTGGATCGCCGGCGCTGCCGGTATCTGCTCCAAATAGTACCAGAACATTCCCCTGCGCAGCCGCACCGCAATGGAGGGGAACCGCCGCACCGTCACATCCAGTGCGGTTTGCAGGGTCGGCACATCTATTGCCTCGGTCAGGGTAGCAGAGAGCCGGAACAGGTTGTTCCAGTTGCGGCGGCGGGCAGCAGGATAGATCTTCGCGGCGTTATCCAGCTGCATCCAGCGCAGCTTACGCTCTCCGCCCATCACACGGTTCAAAAACCTGCCGATCTCCTCAAAGTCGGACATATTTTCATTGAGATAATACAGCACGTAGGCATGCCAGCGCTCCGGCGCTATCATCATCTTGCTGTCACAGCCTGCCTCCGTCAGCTTTTGGTGCAGGCGGCGGGTATCGTCCAGCAGGATCTCATCGCCGCCCACAAATAAAAGTGAGGGCGGGAAGCCGGTCAAATCGCCGAACAGCGGCGAGACCATCGGTTCCTCCTTAGGGGTGGCATCGCCGGTGTAGCAGTCGGCATAGAACCGCAAAAGCTCCTCTGTAAGAGAAGGATCGGCTTCCCGGTTGTATCCATAGCTTTCTCCTGAGCAGGTCAGGTCGCTCCACGGGGAGATGGCAATAAGTCCTGCGGGCAGCGTCATGCCCAGTTCCTTCAGCCTGAGGCACAAGGCGCAGATCAATCCGCCTCCGGCGCTTTCGCCGCACAGCACAATCTGCTCCGGCGGGTAGCCCTTTTCCAGCAGATAACGGTATGCCTCCAGTGCGTCCTCCACCGCTGCGGGATAGGGATTTTCCGGCGCCAGCCGATATGCCGCGCAGAACACCCGAACCCCGCACTCATCGGCAAGGGTAGCGCCGAAGCCCTTGGCATAGTCCAGATCGCCGCAGGTATAGCCGCCGCCGTGCAGGTATAAAATCACCCCGCTGCGGCGCTCATCGCGTGGGATCAGCCAAGCCGACTCAAAGCGCTCGAAACGATAATCCCGCACAATTACATCTTTTTTGTGAATCGCCTCCATCAGCTCCCCCAGCTTATCCTGACCCTTTCGGGTCACCTCCAGAGAGCAATTTGCCACAAATGGCTTGAAGAAATTAAGCTGCGAGCGTACCAAACGGGCGGGAAGTCCCATATCAGTGCCGCCTCCCTTCTCTCTCGTTAAAAGATTATTATAGCATTGACCGCCTGCAATGTAAAGCAGTGCGGGAGTCCGGTCGGCACCGGCATGTGAGAAAAAGGCAGCCCATGGCAGAATGCTCCTCTGCAGAAGCCCGCTATCTCCAAAAAGATGACCGCCGGTTTCCCGACGGTCACATTCACCCCTCACAGGGGATCATTTTTATTTACGCTTTGCCGCAAATACCAGTCCCGCGGAAAGCACACCGACTGCCGCCAGTACCAGCGCCGCACCGTTTTCCGCCGCACCGGTCTGAGGAGGTGTTACCGGCTTGGTCTCCGGCACTCTTACCGTAACCTCGGAGCCGGTGGAGCCGTGCAGGGTAAAGGGGCCCACCTCGCCCTGCTCGTTCACAATGGTCAGCCACTCGCCTACCTTCTCAAAGCGCCCGTTTGCAGGCATAACGATGTAGCCCTTGATGGCAGCCATATCCTCGGCAGTGAAGTGCGCATAGTTCATCAGGGGGGCGTTGGAAACGATCTTGGAATTTTCGTCCATGGCGATTTTCTCCGCCCAGAAGTGAGCATCGCCGCCTAAGCCGACCGTCAGGCTGCTGTTTACCAGCTCAATCCCGCCGTCTGTCATCCAGGAGAGGGTAACAAGATTGACCTTGCTGTTGACGAGCTTCAGCACCGTCAATCCGTTCACAAAGGAATTATCGAAGCTCCCATGGGGCATCGTCACATTTTCCAGCGTTAGATTGCCCTGCACCGCAATATCCGCCTGCAGCGATGAGCCGTTCTCGCCCTTGATGGTCAGGCTCTGTGCAGCGCCCGCCTCACGGGCTATGGTCCAAACCTCGCAGGTTCCCTTTACTATCACGGTACAGTCCGCCTTCGGCAGGTTAATGGAGCCCGCCAGCTTCAGGTTCTCCATCGTCAGGGTGTGGGTCGCCTCGTCCCACGTGTAGCCGTCCGCGGCAAGGGTCTTGCCGGAATGGTCACCGGTGGTCAGGTCAATGTCCGTCGATCCCTCTGCCAGCGCCGTGGCAGGCAGCAGCAGCGCCACCAGCAGTATGCTGACAAGTGCCATGATAAACCGTTTTTTCATTATAAAACCTCCTTTTTTGTTTTGCGGTGCACCGCCTGTGCTTTTCGGCAGCCGTTCCGCTTTTCCGTTTTTATTTTATCGTACTTTTCCCTGCAGTACAAGAAATATTTCCTGCCGGAGAAGCATATTTTCCGAATTCTTTTCGTTTTGTCCGACAAAAACAACAAATATAGTTCCTTGCAGACACGGTGCCTGCCGAAGTCGGCGTGCACCGAGACACCGAAATAGAAAAAGACTGTGAAGATGCGGAGAAGGTTCTCCTTTTCTTCACAGTCCTATTAGACAATTAAAAATCAGCCGAGGTGGGAACGCACCATCTGCATACATTTGGCGGTAGCAAACATAATAAATTCATCGCGCTCCTCAGGGACCAACCACAGGCTTTCCTCTGCCCCGACGGATTCTCTCGCCAGCCGCAGAGGGATATCCTTTACCTGTACTTCAATGTTGTCTGCGGTGTAATAATCAAGGTAACGATTGGGAAAAGACGGAATACTGCGCAGGACCTCCAACGGGGCATAGTCGGGGTGCTCCCGATAATCGGCAAGATCTGCGCGCTTGAGATCGTCCCGCATTGCCTGAATAGCCTCCTCGGTCGGTTCGGCAAGCGATTTCCGGCGGGGACGCAGCACCTGCTCCTGCCACATCGCATCGGTAATGAGGTGAACATAATACCCCCAATAGAAGGAGCGGGCTTCCCCATCTGCAGCAGTGGGCATCAGGGAATTATAAAAGCCCTCAAAATCGATGAGGCAGCGATCCAGTTTCTCGTCCTTCTTCATCCAATGGGTTACGGCCCTGCCCGGCAGATAACGAGGGGTTCCGTCCTCATTCAGCTCGGTGCGTCCGCAGTCCGGTGCGATCGCACCGGCGTAGTAGTGAGGTAAAGAAATATCCGGAGGCAGGCAGCGCAGAAGAGCCTCCGCCACCCGCAGGTGTGTCATCCAATAAGCCATGATTCAAGCCTCCGTGGGGGTATATATTTTAATGGTGCCTCCGTCGTCCTGCAGGTAGCTATCGGCAGGCTGGCGCAGCAGCACAGCCGTACTGACAAATTTCCCTGCCCAGCCGGAGAGGGAGACCAGGAACATCAGGAAGGGAAGCCAAAACCACTGCTCCGAGACGACAAAGGCGGCGGCAAGCAGCATACCGCACCAGACAAATGCCGGAATGAGGGTAGCGGTAAGCCATGCATTGCGGCGGACATAGATGCGGCCGGTGCAGGCAACCAGATAAAAGCCCATGGAGACATATTCGATGGGGCAATCGCAGGTCTTAAAGAGGCAGAAGCCATGCAGCTTTGCCTGTAGGCGCATGGAAAGCACCATAAGCAAAAAAGCTCCGGCGCAATACAGCAGAGAGAAGAAAGCGTTCTGTGCAGAAAACATCAGGCTAAACGGGTGGCTTGGCAATACCAGCAACACCGGAACAACCAACAGCACGAGGGTAAGCAGCAGCCCGATGACATTTTCCCGAGACATATTGACAAAGTCAATCGTACGGGATAGGCGGTAATTGCCGGGCAGGGCTTCGCAGGAATTTGGCTTCATAAGGGGGCCTCCTTGTTTTTGAAAAAATGGCAGGAAAAGTGCGGAAATGCTGCAGATATATGCATTATAACATAATTTGCAGGGAATACCAAAACATTTTTTACGGGTGATTGCTATTTGAAATAAAATGGTTTATAATAAAAGTGGCAATAAGCCGAAGAAAGGAGACAAAAGCCATGAAAAACAAAAAATGCTGTTGGGGTGCTGTAATAGCCGTTTTGATTGCGCTGTTGGGCGCTGCTGCTGCAGTCATGGTACTGCTGCGCCGCCATCATACCGCCTGTACCGAAGAACTGGACGATGAGGATTTGGTAGAATATCTGTGTAATGACGAGCATGAGGAACACACCGAGGAGTAAAAGCGCTTTTTCATTCCCGGTGAAACAATTTTGCTTGACAGCGGAATATGTTTGTGCTAATATAATATGGCACCCAAGAGGTGCCATCGGCGCGGAGTAGAGCAGTTCGGTAGCTCGTCGGGCTCATAACCCGGAGGTCGGAGGTTCAAATCCTCCCTCCGCAACCAGAAAAGTATTCCTCACTCATTTTGAGTGAGGAATACTTTTATGTTTGTAGAGAAAGTTTGCATCTACAACTCTGGGTTATGAGACCGACGAGCGTGGCTCGTTGGGAAACGCCCCCGAGCGCCGCCGGCGGCGGATACAGCGAGGAGGGCGTTTGCGCAGCGGTCGAAAAAATCGAGCGGGCGAATAGCGCGAAGATTTTTTCGGGCACCGCAAGAGGCGCGAAGCGATAACCCGGAGGTCGGAGGTTCAAATCCTCCCTCCGCAACCAGAAGCCCCCACTCGAAAGAGTGGGGGCCTTTTTTGTTGTATTCAAGCGGGTTTGCGGGCTTTTTCCCTTGCAATTTCACGGGAAAATTGCGCCGTTTTGCTTTCATTTTCTTGATATCATTATGCAATCATCTGAATTTTGCGAAGAGAAAAATGCGTTTTTGAGGGTGGTGGCTATTTTTAATGATTTTGGGGGTAAGAAGCCTTAAAACAGCAAGTTAAGCACCATTTTTGAAAGATAGACCGACATGACTCATTCTGTCCCTTTCTGCTGGGCTTTTTGCATATCGTGAAATGAAATACACCGGTGTTGTTAAAGCATTTTCCTATATTTACCAGCGAAAAGTTCATGTTCTTCCTCCCTTTTCCCCGTGCTGCGGCGCAGATTTTGGGGCATCGATGCAAGGTCTCCGCCGGATTAGAACGCTTTTTGCTCGATATTTTCAACCCTGAACATGTGAAATGGGGGAGTTACCGCTCTTTTAAATTGTTAAATTTTTGTGAATATTCCCAAAAATCTCTTGAACATCGGAATGTCAAGTGGTACGCTATTTATGGTGAAAAATTATGTCTGGCCAATAAATTGCCAGAGCTAGAATAAAATAACTGTCAACAAACGCTGCAGGTAGGAATACTTGCGGCGTTTTTTGCGTGCAATTTCAGGCAATCGATACGGTTGCCTGTTTTTTGTATTATTTTTAATGGAGGAAAACGAAATGAGCGAAAAGACAAGCACTGTGCAGAGTGCGACAGTTCCGAAAACCCGGAAGAGACCGTACATGTTGAAATTGTACGGCGATTTGGTATGCCGCTACAGATTTCACCCCGAACGTACCGTAAAAACGCGGACGGCATATCGTTTGGAGGCGGCGCTGTACAAGGGGAAAAAACGGATAAGAGAAACAAAGACGCAGTACACGGTCGGCCGCAAACGGGAAAGTGAATCGCTGCGTAAACCCGGGGTTCCTCCCCTGCCGCCGCCCATCAGTATCATGGAGAAAACCCTGTGCAAGCTGTTGTACAGCGATACTATTGCATCCAGCATACTGCGAAACGGGGGCAGCACAGGCAGCCAGTCGTTGAGCATCAGCATGGCGGAATATTGGCTGAGCATGCACAAGCAGGCGGAGAGTATGTTCTGGGGGAACGATGCGGAGGAGGCGATCAAGGAGAAACGGCTGCTGATGACACGGATGATGCTGTGCTTTGGAGAGTTTGACTTGACACGCTTTCTGCGCAAGGACAACATGAGCGACGCCGAATACGACGATGCCCTTCATGCTGCATGTGATGAGATCAGGGGGTATATTACCCGCATGCCCGGGGATGGCGGGAGGGATCGCCTGCACGAAATAATTATCCGCCGGAGCTATGGAGATCAGGTGAGCCTCGATCAGGTCGCCGAAAGCAGGGGAAACACGCAAACAGTTCGTGAGTATTCCCATACCCTGTGGAATGTGATTTCCAGGTATGTAAGAGATAAAGACCCATCTGTATTCAGAAAAGTAGACACAACCTACGCGAAACGGTTTAATCCGCATAAAAACGCCGGCAAGGCCATCACAGCCAACATGAAGCAGCGGACGCTCTCCCTGCGGGAGTACAGGGAGCTTTGGCTTGTGAAGAAACAGAGCAAAGGCGACATTCCCGCGGTGAACATGGCGATCCTGATGTGCCTGCTGATGGGGATGCAGATGAAGGAGGTGTGTGCGCTGGATACGAAGGATATCCTTCCGATAGAGGGATATCTCCATTCCCACTGTGTGCAGGTATATAAGCAGATGACTAAGGAGAAAGCGAAGTATACCATTACTGAAATTCCGGAGAACAAACGAGTTCGGTGCATTCCCATACCAAGCGAGATTTATAAGCTTTTGGCCATCAACAAGAATGATGGCCCTCTTTTTTTGTACGCATCGGGCAAACGCCTTACCCCGGACAACGTGAAAAGGGAGATGAAAAAACTGTTCTCCGGAGGGAGATCGCTGAAGATTTACCGAGACACCGGTGACCGAGAAATAGACCTCGGCTATATTGTCAGCGACGCCCATTCCGCAAACAGTGCATCCGCCCTGTGGCGCAGAAGTGGGCTGGCCGATGACGAAATCCGTTATTTGTGCGGGCATTCGCCGAACAACACGGTGTCCAAGAATTACATCGACTACAAAAATGCGCACAAGATGCACGCCATGCTGGCCCAGATGGATCTCGCAATCAGTGAGATCGTTTGCGAAAACTGGGAGGCTCCGATAGCTCCGATAAAGCATGCGTTTTCCCCCTTGCGGGAGAATGCACAGAACCTGGTCATTCCGGGCGTCCCGCGCCATACGATAGTAGGAATCATGAATGCGGATGAGCCCATGCGGATCGATATCAAAGTCGCCCACGGCGCAACCATTGTGTGTCGGCCCGGATAAGAAAGGTCAGCGCAGCACAGCCCTTGGAGAGGGGCTCTAATAACTACTACTCTATAATACAAGGAGAGCAATAAATGAAGCACATAAAGCCGGAGGCTACCCAAATGAAAGCCCAGGATCTCGGCATGCCGCTTGATAAGCTGTTCAGCGAAAAGCTGGACCGACTGGCGGCCTGTTACCGGTGGAACGACGATACGAGGGCCGAGTACGAACGCATTGTGGAGCGTATTGCACAGGTAATAAAGGAGCTCAAGGGAGAAAAGTCATTCCGCGACCTTGGGTTCGATGATTATGAGGACGGCATCAACAAGATGATTGCCGACTATAATGACAGTCATCAACTGCCGATGGCGGAGGGAACGATACGGAAGCGGCGGATGCTGATCCTTCAGCTGTGCCACTTTGCCGAGTGTGCCGAAATAGGTTATTACGATCCCACCTGGGGTTGCTATTGGATCAATTACCAGCATTCAGGCTCCCGGCAGCAGAATAAAACCGATGCGCTGAAGATCCCGCGGTCTTTGAGTATCAACGTGGAGACGACTTTTGTGCGGATGCTGAATGATAAGCTGCTGGATAAAAGCGGGGTATACATGGGAGGAATGATGATGCTGTACCTCGGCCTGCGGTGCGGGGAGTGCTGCGGACTGAAATACGGGGATATCCAGCAGATGTCCGATAAGGTCGATCTGCAGGTGCTCAATGTTGCAAGACAGATGAACCAGCAGGGCAAAATCGTCGAAAATCTGAAGACATCAAACGCCTACCGTGTGATGCCGGTGCCCACCGAACTCGTCGAACTAATAGAGAGGAGAAAACAGCACATTCTGGCGGAATGGGGGGACGCGATCGATATCAATGACTTCCCTGTTGTGAACGATGATACGGCATTTGATGAGCACTGCCCATACGGAACCTACACCAACGCAATAAAAAAGATGCTGCGTGAGTGCAAGCTGAACGAGAAGACTTTCGGTGGTGCGGCTGATGACCTGCGGAATATGGATAACGATATGCAGGAAAAGGAGCCCACGGCCTATCTTCTGCGGCGCAACTTTGCGACTTGTTGCTCCAGCATCTGCCAAATCGTCGGCGACGACATGAATTATCTCATGGGGCATCGACTGCAAACCCCGGACAGTCCAAGATACGAGTATGTGAATGAGGATAAGCTACTGGAGCTGCGGAACAAGCTGGATCGGCGGCGGCTATTGAGCCTTTTCCCCAATACCACCGTAAAGCTCGGCAATGAGCCGGTTACCTGCCGGAACGTCACTTCCCAGACCATATATACCACCGGCAAGGCAGATATCACTATCTTCACCAAATGTCCCAACGATCCGGTTTATGTAACCGTTCAAAAAGCACCGGATTCCGCCGAAACACCCGGGAATAACCCACCGCAGGTACAAGCGATCTACCGTCCGGAGGCAGACGGCAATGTGGAGCGTGTGGACACCACCGAGGCCTACCAAGCAGCGATGAGACGCGTGTTTAACCGGCAGCAGAAAAACAAAGAAGGGATAGAAAAAGAAGGGTTGGAAGCCGATTGAGACGCAAGGACAAGGAAAAGTACCCGCAACAATGCTGAACCCCCACCCGCAGGCAGCGGCTGCCTTTGGGTGGGGGTGTTGTATATCTGCCTGTCCCATGGGGCGGGACAGGACGATGAACTCTAATCTGCACATTAACTTTGATCCAACCTACCCCTTAGGGCAGGACGAAGGGCGATTAGAACGGATTGATCTTCATGTACTTCCAATACACTTCAAGGAAACGGCTGCGTTCTTCTTTCGACATCATATCGTACTGATCCATGACCCAAAAGAGCAGGCTCACGGAGACGACGTCGCCGGTGGTCCAGCCCAGATACTCTGCGCATGCATCCGCCATCAGCTTATCGCTCAACGGAATGATGAACTCGAAGGGGACATGAAAGACATCGGTGCATTCGTGGGCAGCAAGATACTCGATGATTTCGGGCAAGAGAAAGCGGGAAGCGCTTTCCTCTTGTCTTTCAAGGTCTTCGGAATGATTGCTCATGGTTTGTGATCCTCCTTAGAATTAGAGATTGATATGAGCCGTCGGCTCGGTGGTATTTGCAACCGGGAAGCTGCCGCCGCTGACAGGGGTGATCCTGCGCATGGCCTGATCCATGGCGGCCTCCCGGGGCTGCACATAAAAGTGTGTGGTCGTGGTGGCATCGGCGTGGCCCAAAAGCCCGGAAACCGTTGCAACATCGATTCCGTTTTCGATGGCTCGTGTGGCAAAGGTATGCCGCATCGCATGAAATTTCACATGGGGCAGCCCCAGCTTTTTGAGCAGCCGTGCAAAGTAGTGGGTCAGGTTATCGGGATCCACCATGGTGCCCTTCCCGCAAAAGACGATGTAGTCCTCGCCGGTGGGGATATGGAATCTGTGGGCGTATCGGGTGCGCTGGTTCTCCAACAACTCCTGCAGAATGGGCGGCATGGTAAGGGTTCGGTCGGAGGTATCGGACTTGGTTTCATTGGTAACCAGCACGGTGCGGCTTTCGCCCTCGGCAGCATCGTAATTGGTCTGCCGGCGGACGGTATGACCGATCCGGAGCCGACCCGTCCCGGGGTCGTAATCCTTCCACTGCAGGGCGCATACCTCCCCCAACCGCATCCCGGTGAACATGACAAGCAGAATGCCGGCGTGGTAATTGTGCCGATGGGAGAAAAGGTACTCCTCCAGCTTTGCCTGCGCTTCATCTGTGAGGATCTGCACTCGGGGCTTGCGAACCGCCCGAACGGCGGTAAGCGGGACGGGGTTGCTGTCGATCACGCCCTCCGCCAAAGCCTGCTTGAGTGCGACATCCAGCACGACACGCATATTGCGCATGCTTTTGGGAGAAACCGTTCCGCCGATGCGGAGGTTGCCGCTGCGTGCTTCCTTATTAAAGAACTGCTGGAGCACCCGGGGCGAAAGCGCCGACATGGGGGTGTCTCCCAACCGCGGGAGAATGTGTTTTTCGACGTTGTCCCGATAGTGCTCGTAGCCGGAGGGCTTTGCAACCGGGCGGATATAGTTTTCCAGCCAGTAGGTAAGCCACTCCCGCAGGAGCATTTCCCCACATGGGGATCCGGTGGTCTGTGTAGTGTTCATCAACTGCACTCCTTTCCTTTTTCACAATGAAAAAACACCGTACAGGGCATAAGCCTACACGGTGTCGGAAAAGACAAATCGACGGTATTTCACCGCAAGCCGCAAGGTTCCTCTTGCTTCCTTTCGAAGAAAAAGGTATACTGGTTCTTGCGGTGCGGACGAAGTCCGTTGTGTAGGTGATAGCCCACCTGCGCAGGTGTAAGGGAGCGCCAACTCCTTTACACTGCCGTTTTTTTATTGTTTTTTCAAATGCAGAGTCTGTTTTTTCTGCATAATAATTGTAGCACAAATGTTCGTAGAAAGCAACCGGCAAAATAGCCAGATCGAACGGTTGTTCTTTATCGGCTATAGTGAAATATTGAAGCCCACGCCCCGCAGCGCCAAAGCCCGACGATAAAAAGCTGCGATAGGCACGAAAACAGGGTAATTGGCGGTCACCGAAAGGTGGGCGGGGAAACCAAAAAGCCACCGTGATTACTTCACGCATTTCGCGTGCTGTCATCTGTATAAGGGCTATTGGCTCTCCTGTCCGTTAGGGTGGAGCTATTTTTCCGTGATGCTGGGGCTGATCCTCCGTGCAAGTGGTGCTCACGCTCCGAAATTTACACCAAAACAAAGCCGAACATCACGGCGATGAAACAGCAGAATTAATACTAATGAGATAGAATGTTAAGTTTTTAGGAGACGCAAAATGATAGATTTGATTTGCAATGATATCCAAAAGGCTATTGATGCAGGTGCATATATTTCGGCTTTGTCATTGGCGTTGGTTCTGCCGGATTGGTGTGGAAAGGCAGAATACCCTAATAAAAGACCAGGGTGCCGATATAAAAAATGGTACAGCGAAAGTGTTGGAAAGTATGAAACATATGAAGGGAATAACGGGCCCTATCTAAGTGCTGATGTTGTTTATAGTTTAAGAAATCATTTGCTTCATCAAGGCGCTCTTTCGTATGACAACAGCGATGTGCATCAAGAGCAGAACAAGGTGGATAAGTTCACTTTATACTTTAACCAAAACGAATTTGACGGTGGGAGCAGCACCATACGTTACTGCTGTGGCGCAGAGGAAACTGAAAGTAGAGCATTTGAAGTAAATGCTTTAAATTTGATTAAGAAATTAAGGCTGTGTGCCATGGGCTATTTTAAAAATAATAAGGAAAAGTTTAGCTTCATGAATATTACAATAATTGAGAAAGAGTGAAGTAAATACTCTACTTTTATCGGGTGAATGCCAATGAATATTTGATTCACTCGCTCGTGATTTTTTGAACCACTTTTGACCATAAAATAGTGAGCCACCGCAATTACTCTCCCATTTATAGGTTAAATGGGGAGTAACGGGTGGCGATTTTTATTGCGGGAATTGGGGGTGGAGACAGCCTTGGGCATTACCCCTGTCGCATAAGCTCGATCACTTCCTGCTCCTCTGGGATACTATTGATGCCGCCGTGGTGGCGGGTGGAGAGGCTGGCGGCGCAGCAGGCGAAGCGGGTGATGGCGGACATGTCCTCTGCCGACAGCGCCTCCGGGGCTTTATTGAGCTTCAACATTTGGCTCATAGCACTGCCGCCGAAGATATCCCCGGCTCCGGTGGTATCCACCACATGGATACCGGTGGGGCAGGCGGTCGTGCCGCTGCCGCTGCGGTTGGCAAAATAGCAGCCCCGGGGACCCATGGTGACATTAACAAGGCGGACGCCGTACTCCCGCAGCAGCTTTTGCGCCGCAGCCGCCGGGGTGGTGTGCCACAGGAAATCCACTTCTTCATCGCTGATTTTGACGATATCCGCCTGATGCAGCCCCCACTCCATCTGCGCTGCTGCCGCGGCGTCGTCCGGCCAAAGCGGCTTGCGTAGATTGGGGTCAAAGCTGATGAGCTTGCCCTGCGCTTTGGCGTAAGCCACCGCCTTTTGGGTTGCAGTTCGCGCGGGCTCATCGGTCAGACTTAATGTGCCAAAATGGAACACCCGGCAGGCGTCGATCAAGCTGTAATCCACCTCGTGCTCGGTCAGGCAGGTATCGGCGCCGGGCTTGCGGGCAAAGCTGAATTCCCGGTTTCCCTCGGCATCCAGTGTGACGAATGCCATGGTGGTAAAAGCAGCGGTGTCTTTTATGATGCCACGGGTCTCAATGCCGCAATCGGCGGCGGTTTGAATGAGCAGGCGGCCAAAGCGGTCGTCCCCGACCTTCCCGATTATTGCGGTGGAGCAGCCGTATTTTTGCAATGCGGCGAGAAAATTGCAGGGTGCACCGCCCTGCTGGGCCTTTAGCGTGGGGTAGCCGGCGGCGTCGGCAGCCACCGGGGCAAAGTCAATGAGCATTTCGCCCAGGGCAACAATGGTGGACATGAGAAAACCCCTTTCTATTTTGCACAGTAGCGCATATGCAAATGATTGCGTTTCACAAGAACGGCCTCGACGTCTTTTCCATCCCGTTCTATTTCTTTGAAATAATTTTACCTGCTTTGCAAGGATTTGCGGCGGTATCTGCAGTGCGCTGCTCGATGGAAAGAATGATACCGTCCTCCGTTTTGCTGTTATCGTGGAGCAGCAGCTTTTTTGCAGCAAAGTTATTGGTGCCGCTAAAGCAGATGATACACCCCCGGCAGCTCCGGCTCGTCCGCATCCCTATCAAATTTTCAGCCGGAATCTTGGTCAGAACACGATGCGGTGGTAAAGCTCCGGCAATGGGGCGGCGAAGCACTCCTGCAGGCTAAATTGTATTATTTCGTTAGGCATGGTGGGTTACCTAATATTTTAAAGCTTTATACCATTCTCAAGAAGAATTCTAATTAGATTATCCACATCACATTCTCTTACTAATGTGACATAAAACACAGATTTTGTGCTTTCTATAAATCCATTAAAGGAGGCACCTACGGAAACAACTTTACACATGTCACCATGTTTGAAGATCCAAAACCTATCATGGATTGAGCATTTTATATTGCAAATGGAGACCTCCTTGCGTATTTTTTCTTCAAAACAGTTTTTCCGCTCTTTAGTCCATATTTTTATTTGATCGATTTGATGCCTTTCCTTCCACTCAAAGAGCCTATGGGCAACCTCATCGGCACAAGCACAATTGATTTGAGTGAAATAGTAATCAATAATTATCAACTCATTGGTTCTATTAGGATTTCCACATTCGGCAAGAATATCGTCTAAAATGTCATTATAGTCTTCACTTTTTCCGTGTGCTCTCTCTTCATAAACAATATTTCCGCCCTTTTGGGGAATGAGTTTTTGCAGGGCCTCAAAGAAGCCTGTAGGTCGTTTCATAACCAGTTCCATAGTTACACTCCTTGAATTAACGGGCTCTGCATGAAATCCTATGTGGTTTCAGAGAAGTCCCAATCTTGCTGCGACAATTTGACAATCATTTTTCTATATCGGAATCCATGCGAAAACAGGTATTTTCTCACGGTTTCTTCTGGCTTTGTATTCTTTCCCTTGATTTGGGACATGTTATAGCTGCGTGTAGTTTTATCATGAACATCCGTAGCTATTTGTTAATTTCATCAAGTGCATAAAGCTGAAAGAAAAATCCCTCCAGCAGTTTTACGGGAATACTATTACCGGCCATTCTAATAATTTTATCGCGTGGGAAAAGACAACTGTGACAAATAATAAGCAATAATAGAAAGGACTTTGCTTATTGCCCTCATTAATTGCCTCCAGTTTTTCAAGCAACTTCAGTAGGGTTTCTTCCCGCCTCTTGGGCTTTAGCTGACATTCCCATATAGTTGCTATTCGCCACCCAAGTTCTGTTAAATGTCGAGCAATCGCTTTTGCCTAGGAAAAAGCAATCGATTCTTTTCCTCGTATGTAAGGGTTTCCTACTCACATTTTTAAAATCTGTATCCACAGCATTCTCACATCCTTGAGTCTTTTGTTGAATCGTTCATCACAAAATAGCACAAGGTGCCTTACACATCTTGCTCTTTTGATTTCGTTCTGGTCTTTTTTGCGGGAGCAGGGAGAGTAAAGTCAAGAATGTATTCAAAAGTTGTGCCCATAGTGATATAGCTGCTCGGCCATCCAAAAATACCGATCTTGTTCACCAAGTTGCGTCGATCCCATATAATTGTGTTTCTAAATTCATAACCAGCAGCTTGCATAGCGTTGATGATGTTTATATGCAAAGGCACCCTTTTTCCATCAATCCATGCATCCGTGATATTTATAAGGATATGGGCTTTCTCTTGGAAAACAGGCATCATATCCCGAAAGATCTCAGATATTTGTTTCTCGAACGAATCTGCATCAAGTATTCCTAAATCACGGGGATCTTGGCTATACTGCTCAACCTTGCCGAACTGTTCGTTTTCACGCAGGTCACCCCTGCGACTTTTATTTTTGCGCTCTCTGTTCAGTATATTAGCATAAGGTGGTGATGTAAAAGCCAGCTTAACTGTTCCCTGTGCGACACGGTTTACGATATTTCTGGCATCATCACAAAAGGCCATTTGTCTACAATGACAATCAGCAGGTGGTTCCGAAACACGAGAATTTGAGAGGTCAACATACTCCTGCTTTAAATCAAAACCCAATGCATTCCGATCCAGATCTTGGGCTGCAAGAAGAGTTGTTCCAGACCCGACAAAAGGATCTAATACAAGTTCACCTCTGTGGGTGAACTGTTCAATAACTCTTTTGGCCATAGCAATAGGAAATACGGCGGGATGAACTGACTTGTCCCTTATGTCCCTTGGCTCGTACATAAACTGCCATACGCCTATTTGATTTTTCATCCAATCTCTGGCTTCTACGCAAGAAAGGAAACCTTTCTTGCAATCACAAAGCCGTGCGTTATCAATGCTTATGAAATCGGCAGTTGACATTGTTCAAATTCCCTGCTTTCCTTAAATCTGCTCTGTGCAAAATCAAAGAACTCTTGATTGATCTCAAACCCGATGCAGCTTCTTCCAAGCCGGTCGCTTACTATCCAAGTTGTGCCTGTTCCTAAAAAAGGATCGAACACAACTCCATCTTTCGGGCTTCCACACAGAACAATCTGTTCAATAAGTTGCTCTGGGAATGTTGCTGTGTGGCTACCATTAAGAGGTTGTGTATTTATGGTCCAGACATCGCCTGGGTTTTTCTTGCGGCCATTTGCGCCAAGAATCTTGATTGCATCCAAGTCGAAGAAATACTTCTTGTTTAGTGCAAAATGGAAGACATGTTCATATGTGTTGTTAAGGCGATCAGTAACGCTGGCAGGAATCCTATTAGGCTTCTGCCAAATAATATCGTCACGCAACAGCCAACCTCGCTCCTGCATTTCAATAGCAAATCGAGAAGGAATGAGCAGAAGTTGCTTGTTTTGGTATAGTTTCCCGTTTTGCTTGATCTTCGGTTGAAGCGGTTTAGTTGTAAAATACTTCTCTTTACGTTCCTTTTGAGCTTGCGTAATGTTTCCTTCGTCGTCTAAATACTTGCTCCAAGCACCGGCTCCTGACCCAAAATATGTGTCTCCAACATTAATGAAAATGTTAGCGGTCGGTTTCAGATACGGACGAAGCTCATCAAAAAAATCCGCAAGCCTTGATACATAAACCTCAGGAGTTTCTTCTGAACCTATCTCTCCTTCGCCATTATAAACTCGTTTGGCCCAATACGGCGGTGACGTTACCAACAAATCAATTGAAGCAGGTTCTACCTGTTTTATTAACTCAAGTGTATCACCACATGCAATCAAATGTTTCATTCCGCTTCCTCCTTCGGAGCCTCCGCAATGCGCAAGATTAGCTCACACTTCTCTTGATCTAAATAAATTGAGAACTTTGTTATGCCTTTCTCGACCGGAAGGTTATTCAGAATCGATTTTGGCAAGCGGATACGCATATCTTGCTGTAAAGCATATGTATCAAGATAAATAGGTTCTTTGGCCATGTCGGTCTCCTTTTGTCCTAAATTCAGGATCATTATAGCACTTTTTCAGCCTAAAATCAACCCGAATAGGCTGGAGTAATTTTGAACTTTTCTTGAAGGGAACTCCTTAAACAACTATGTGTTGCTGATATAAGTCGGTTTTTGCTGTAGGCCTGATCCGGAATTTTGTCCCATGATTATGCCCTGTACGTGCGTCAAAATCAACATAAATTGCTCCAGCTTCGATGAGACCCAAAAATCTCTCCAGCGTAGGATCAACATAGGCTTCAATCTCATTGTACTTAAAGCACTCGTGGCCGAAGATGTAGCGAGTTTCGGCTTTTACATACATGAGGTTGTTAAGTTTTGTGCTCAGCTTTTGAGAAATGTCCGCAAAAGTCCAGTACGGATTCGGATCAATATCTCCCGTGCCGACACCATCTCTTATGAATCTGCGCCACTTAACGTGGCGGTCATCAATCATTCGGTAGTCAAAGGAAATGAAAATGCATTCAGCGTTCCAGTCAACATTGACCTTAAACCCACGGTCACTGTAGGAGGTTGCATTAATGGTTTGACGGAAACTTCTCTCGTTCATTGGATAGAGAGTACCAGCGTCTTGATGGGGCCATCCATAAAGCGGAAGAAGAATCTGCGGAACTATCCGTGCATTACGAGGTTTTGGCTCACTATGGAATAAAGTCAATAGTGATCCCGTCTCGGCTCGCTGACTTTTCAATTCCCAATCCCCAAAATCGGGTAACTGAAGGTTGTTTTCTTCAACATCAAGAAGATCCTCCAGTGTATTGCCTACACCACCGGCATTGCCGGGACGTTGATTTTTGACCCATCCCATTTCTTTGATTTCTTGTAATCTGGTTCTAAGTAAATCCAGATCGTGCTCTCTCATTTTATTACCTCCTACATGATCTTCTCAACACTGTCGAACAAGCTGTTTAGTTTTCTTATAGGTATTCTTATGTGAGGTCCTCAATCATGAGGAGCCTTCTTTCTGAAATCTGAAGCTGGCTGATCAATACATAGGTCCATTACAACGGCGCCAGATGCGATTTGCATCATAAATGCTTTTTAGCGAGCTCAGAATAAACGCCTCCACAAAATGAAACTCTTCATCTTTAGAATTAGCAGTTCCCCTCGTCTCGGCCAAGGCAAGTAAAACCTGTTTTATTTTTCCGTTACCGCTTGTCAAATCCCATGTTGTTAAATACTCATCTTGAAAAAACGAATCGACATTCGCATCACCGTTTCCGCGCAGAATAAAACCGAGGCTGTTGATCTTATTCCCATATATAGTGGTAAATAGTTACCGCTTAAGTGATCCGTCCCTCTGAGAAGGTTTCTCATAACTAAACCTATCAAATATTTGATTGGGTGTTAATCCCGCCGTTGATGTTTGGTGGAACAGAGTTAATGTGCTTGCCTTATTTTCCGCACCTCTTTAAGCTCGTATGTGCCTAAATCAGCAAGATGCAGATTGTTCTCAGCAACGCCAAATTCACATTCTAAAATCTGGCCAACGATTCCATCGTCCTTTCTGAACATATCCGCAGGAACACGAATAAAGCCTTTATCTCTGAGTTCCTCCAATTTCTGAATGACTTTTTCCCTTGTCCATTTCATACACCTTGTCCTTTCTTACAAGAGAGATACAGCCTGCTGACACACAGCAGGTCCTTTTATATGCCTATTCAGTTATCGTTCCGTCCTTGACATGGTAACTGATGCCACGCTCATTACAGAACGCTATTACCTCTGCAGCCTTGTCGTTGAAGAACTGCTTGTGTTCCGTATAGGCAGTAACCTCGGCGCTGTAATTCATCCGACCGAATATGATCCGGTCAACGAAGCTCACTTCCTCAAGCAACACCTGCAGGTCTTGCCTGACGATGTTAGGTGTCGGGAACGGCTCAATGCTTACCCATGTTTTACATCCGGCATCGTGTAGAGTCCTTAGTGCTGCAAGCCGCTTTTTCCACGGTGCAGCCCCCGGCTCCATACGCTTCCGAAACGCCTCATTCGTGGTAATCAATGTGATGCCATACTCATTTTCTTTTGAGAACTCCGCCAACTCAATCGGCAAAATACCCTTTGTTAGGACAGAGCATTTAACTCCAGCATCATTTGCTTTCTTAATGGCTACCATGCTCATGTCATGTACCTCTTTATACTGGTACATAAATGGGTCTGTAGTGAAACATAAATGAAGCATTTGAATTTTATCTTTAAACTTTGGAAGTTCAGCATCAAGGAGTTCCAACGTGTTTTCTACAAGGGCCGGTTCACACCAATCCTCGTATGTCTTAACATCCCCGAAGCGTTTCTTTTGCAAAAAAGCGTAACATGGGTACAGACATCCATGCGAACACCCCAAAACATGATTCATCGTGTAGTCACCATATTCGACCTCGGTTTTATATATAAGCGTCTTTCGCTTTATAAACTTTTTGATCTTTTTCATTGCGACCACCTTACCGATACTCGTTGATTCTTTCCTTCTGACATAAACGTTGACTTGCGTTTGCCATTCGAGGTGTATTCTGGACTCCTTAGCACCTGTAACATTCCTTTCTTTTCCAAATCCTTTAAAACCTTCTTCACCGATCCCGTCGAGCATAACGGCCCATACTTCATAAAGAAGATTGCGAGTGCATCATGAAGGGATGTCCAATTCTTGCATTGCTGAAAATGCTCGATTGTGTACCGTTCAATATCTTCAGAAGTCACTGTATGGTTGTTGGGATCTTCTGCAAAGAAAGACAGCTGGCCACCACTCTGAACATTTTGCCATGCTTCCCAACGATTGCAGATATTGTCAACCATAAGCAAACATCCGTCCCTGTGGTTTGTTGCATGTATCATTCGATACTTGGGACGCTGACCACGCTTGATTCTAAGAGGCATGTTTAATACATATGTAAAGCTGTCCATCAATCGTTGACAGTATTGCTCGGCAAAATACTCCTCTGCCTGATACCCGTCAATTCGCCCAGCTTTATAGTCTTCAATAATAGCTTGCCAATAATCGCCTCCCGCAATTTCATTTAAATCTCTGACAGATTTATCTGAAGCCGTCATCTTGGTCGGTTCATATTCAACAAGATCGTCAAATATAGTCGGGTCATCAACTACATACTGAGCTCCCAAGGCGTTACATGCTTCTCTTACAAAACCGAATGAGTTTAAGTTGATTAGCAATTCAATAGAATTGAACTGTCCATTCACAAAGCCATCGAACATCGAGTACCGGAGAGCTTTGATCCCGTATGGGTCAATGTATAAGAATACATTACTACCACGCTTATCTTTCAGAATTCCTTTTATGTGATCTTCGTATTTTCCATCTACGATAACCACATTAGGATATTCTTTAAGATTCTCTGTCAGATCGTCCGCATAGTTCAAGTCAATAAACGTTGTGCTTATATCCGGCGCCTCCATTGTTGTGGTTGCTAAACATTCCTTGATAATATCAAGAGCTATAAGCGGTGAACCGGGATTTCCATCTTCAAATTTTCCTTTGCCCGCAAAACAATCCACATAAACCAGAGGCTTATAGGTATGAAGAATTTTTTGCACATATGGCTTGAAATAGCATCCTAATAGCTGGTCCTTAACTTCGGACCAAGGCTTTTTCTCTTTGAAAAAGTCATCATTCTTTTTAGACATACTTACGCCTCCTTCCTATTATCAAAACGGTAATTCTCCGTCATTGTCCTCCGAAACACTTGCACTTGTGTTCCCGACGGTCAAGGCTTGTCCGGCCCGAATAGCAAAGGGATTAACCTGAAGGTATTCACCAACAAATGCCTCTCTGACCTCGTTAAATGGCTTTAGAATCTTGGCTTTAAAAAAGTGAGTCGGCTGACCACATTTCTCGCAGAACCTTGCATTTCCAGCATTTTTATGCTGTTCAATACGTTCAATCGTTTCTATTTGCTTTGGCCTTTGTAATCCCGTAAAAGCCTTCTCGGCTGCCGAAGAATCAACAGATGGAGAGTATCCGGCCACTTTTAGAAAGTCTTCCTGCGGCATGTTTAGAGCATCAGCAAGAGCGCAAAGAACCTTCAAGGATGGTAGTTTTCTGTCACCAGCCTCAATACGATGAACCTCGGTATGACTAATATCTGCCTTTTGAGCTAACAAGTTACGGCTCATATTTAGTTCTGTTCTTCTGTCCTTGATGTATTCTCCTAACGTCATATCAATCCACGTATAATAAAACCATCTCGAAAGGGGTGGTTTTATTATTTCTCCTTTCCTTGAAAATTGGTTGTACAGCAGGAGTAGCTACCTGCGGTATAATCGGGTCACCTCAATCTAAAAATGTAGCAAAATAGCGATGAACCTAATAGCGTCCCCACGTAGGAATGTCCTTTTGGGAGAGATTTATCCCAAATTTCATAAATACATATCCTTGTTTGGGGTATTTAGTAAAAAATCAATTACGAGATCATCTTCATGCATGTCTCAAAGCCATAGGAGGTGAATTCCAATTTAGAATATCTCCCCAACTGCTTGCGATTGAGATTCGGTCAAAACAAATCAGGTAATGTCTTTAACTTCTTTCAATAAAAACTTCTTCTCGAAGCCACCGCGTTTAGCGGCTTTATCTTCTTGCACGCGCTCCAGTTCTTTCAAAGTGTACCCGCGCGCTTTCGCTGTTGCATAAATTACTTCAAGCAGATCGGCCAGTTCCTCGATGTTTTGATCTTTATGATATTCCAACAGCTCCTCGTCTAACTTGGCGTCCAACATTCTGATATATTCTTCGTCGGATAAGATTTCAACAGAGCAGATTTTTCCGGATGCCTCAATGATTTCCAGAATTCGGTCACGGACGAGTTTGTTATATTTAGTAGTCATTATATCACCGCATATTAAAAGAGTTTATTATGAATATTCTTCAATACATCAACAAATGATTACACTTCACAAGAACGGCCTCTTTTTTAATTTCCTCAAAGATGCTTTCATAAGCTTTTTTGTATAGCGCACATTTTTGCGCTTTTTGTTGCTCATCTTCTGGTTCTTTTGCCAGATTATCAAAGTCGTTATTAGAAAATTCCTTGAGGTACCTTTTGCGGACCTCGACATGTACTGCTTCCAACATTGAATACTTATTTTCCGCCTTTGACACATTGTTTTCGTCGGAATTATCTATAATATCATAGTAAACAATTCGGTTTTGTATGGCGGAATGAGCCCCATCACAATCTCGGTAGTATAACGATGCCCTCCGGGTGAGAAGACTCCAAAGATCGATTTCACTTTCACTGAGTCCTAAGCCAATAATATATATGTTGTCGCTAAAAAATTTGTAGTACCATTCGTTTAGCACAGTGTTATTTTTTAAGTTATTAACTAATCCGCATTTATCATGGGTATTCTTTTTATCTAATGCATTGCGAATGTGTGTGACAAGCTTTATGTAGTGTTCATAACCCAAACAAATAGATTTGATGGCGTGCGCGTGTCCGTGAGCGTGATAGAAGTTTACTCCATTTATACACTCAACGGGTTTATCAATAAATGTTGTTTGAGAATCTATTTTTGGCGAAATACCAGGTTCAAAGGCATACTCTAAAAGAAAATCATAGTTTGTAGTAATAATATTCTGAATTGGCAGCTCGGTAAGTTTTTTGTGTATTGCATCATCATCTAGAGATATTTTACTCTGAAGTTCTCTTAGCATCTCTTTCTTCGTTTCAGAATACACTCTATTTTTGTCTTTTATGTTTTGTTTATCTCCCAAATAGAGGTTCATAATCCGCTCGAATTCAAATGGCAAAGGCAACCCCTTTTGAGGTGTAATGCCCTTGTGCGAAGCTATATTCGTAAGCAATTCACTCCATGATTCCTTACTTAATGTAAGGTTTAGCCCGTTCCCTATGAGTAGTGTAGTATCCATTTTCAATCCTCCCTAAATTAACGGGCTCCGCATGAAATCCCACGAAGTTTCATAGGAATCCCAATCTTGCTGCGACAATTTGACTTTTTCAATGGATCAACAGTCTTTTTGGGGAAAATCCATTTCCTTTTTTTCCAACTGGCGAAAGACCATGCTAGGAAAATCTGCCGCATGGGCATTACAGATCAAAATAGGGATTTGTTCCATTTAAATTATAATCCTGCATTTCCAATATAGTATATTACAAAAAGTAAACCAATTCAAGGAAGTTTTCCATATTTCTTCATGTATCGTGCCATATTTCTCTGTGATTTAGCTAAAAATATGCTTCCTTCTCCGTAATTTTCCATTATAGTTGACAAAAACAAAACAACATTCCGCTTTGATATACATAACGCTGCAATTGCCGATCTGCCTCGCCCGGCACACACTTCCTACACCTCCCAGACGGGAATGCTGCGCTTTCTTGCATATTCCAAAAGGTTGCGGGCGTTACCGGGGTGGCGGATATAAGCGATGATGCAGTCGCTATGGTTAACCATGTAGCGGTTGGCTTTTAGGATTGCAAGTCTGCGCGGGACGCGCTCCATGCCGGGGGGATAAAATGTCCCGTCAAACCCGTTTGGGGGTTCGATGGGGCGCTCTGACGGGTGATACGGCAGCAGCAATTCCAGCGTAATATGGGGATGACTGCGCTTTGCCCGAATGACCGCACCCGCTGCAAGGCAGTCGAACCCGCCGTAGCCGCCGACAAAGAATTCCGTCACCCCATGCGCTGTAATAAGCGCTTCTACAGTGCGCTCCAATGCAGGGACAATGTCCTGCATGGCGTCCCGATGCCCGATAAAAAAGCACCGTTTTCCGATCATAAACCCACCTCTTACTTGTACTTATCGTTAAAATTATACGGTTTGTAAGATTAAAAAGCAACGATTGTCCCAAGTATAATTAACGAAGAGTACAAGTAAGGGGGCGATTGCGGTGAAGGATATCCTTGCAACAATAACGGCATATCGGGAGGAGCGTCATTGGACGGAGTATCAGCTTGCCGAGCGGTCCGGACTGCCCCAATCCACCATCTCCTCATGGTATCGCAAGGGCATGGTACCGACCGTCCCGTCCTTGGAAAAGGTTTGCGCGGCATTCGGCATCACGCTTTCGCAGCTGTTTGCCGAAGGGGATGCACCTGTATCTCTGACAGCATCACAAAAGAAGTTACTGGAGCGATGGTCAAGATTGAACGAGGATCAGCAGGCAGCCGTGTTTACTATCATTGATAAAATGCAATAAAAATCGCCGCCGGTGTCGGGTCATCCCCGGTACCGGCGGCAATATTTTTCTTTTGCCTGTGTCCTATCCCATTGATATAAATCACAGCACCACCGTTCCTGTCTCCTTTCCGTCAATGGCATAGGCA
>OHBJ01000229.1_pt1 | contig 32559 bp, 29 predicted proteins | sample 1577241 | NCBI WGS metagenome assembly OHBJ01 (sample SAMEA3541594, study PRJEB24748) | human gut metagenome | biome: human gut; feature: human-associated habitat; material: faeces | place: China | collected 2012 | reverse complement strand
CCATATTTCTGACTTATTATCTATAAAATATTGAGTAATAATCGGTTGTAAATACAACGGATGTAGCTACTAAATTATCATTGTTATCTTTATTAAAATAGCCTTTATCACCATTCCCGTTATCATAAATGGCTGTTATTGGTGCCACTACTTTCTCTCCAGTTGCCTTGATTCGTTGAACAATTGAAATGTTTATAACTAACTCTTCTTTTTGTTTGAATTGTGCTGTAATAGTTCCTGAAGGGGGACTACATGTCCTTCAGGAACTATTACCGCTAATTTTATTCCAAAGTTAATTACTATTTATGCGAATTTGAGTTATTCAATTTCATCACCTAACGTTAAAATTTCTACGTATTTGACAAGTGCATTAAATCGCTCAATTACGATTAATGGGCAATTTACATGCTGTCCAATAGAAAACGGCCGTCCTAATACAGGAAATCAACGAACCGAGAATTTCAGCATTACTATTTCAGCTGGATATTCAAGTAACAGTATCACGCATTATTTGAGTGGTTCTCCTTCGGAAGTACAGATGCTAACAGAACCACATATAACATCAGTAAGTCCTTCCAGTGGAATATCTGACGGATATAATTTTGTTATTAAATTCTGATGGAAAAAACTTAAATTAAGGCTGGAATAAAATCCAGCCTTAAACTATTACATTTGTATTCATAAAGAGGTGTCAGTTCGTATAGACACACAGACTTTTTGCAAATCAAAATGATGTTGCATTATAATATATATTGACAACAACATTATCGGTCATTGATGATATTGTATATATATTATCTGTTATCCTTAATCCTTGTATTGTCATGTAACTATACACGGACTGCATATATGGTATTGACGATTGTACCTTTATTTCTATTGATTGTCCTTCATTAAAAATTCCTGTACCATTTCTGTTAATCATTGGATTTGTCATATAATACGGCCCTCCCAATGCTTCTCCATATTTTTCACCATTAATTAATATATATTCCCTAATTGTAATAGTGTATTTTTCAGGTAAAGCAGCCTTAAAATTAGCTGTAATAGTTCCTGAAGTAATTATCAAAAAAAAATTCCACCTTTGCAGAAAAAATGAATTTAGAAAATTTGACCAAAATAGTCCAACATGAGATTAATGCCATCGCACAAGTAAATAAATTAAAAAGCCTTTGCTGCCAGCTTTCTATTACAGCTAAAGACTACTCTACCATCATTAATATATCGCCTAACTTCATATCTCAAAAGAACCTTGGAGGAAGCTATGATACAATTATACATGAAGTATCAGAAGACAATTCTGTATATCACTCCCCTATCGAGATTTTCAATCTCATCATGGAAAGCAAAAAGATTTCACCAAATACTAAGCTGAACTATAAAAGGACGAAAGAGCTGCTTATAGAATTTGCTCCATTGGCCAGCTATCAAGATATAGATAAACGATTCATAAGAGCATTTGAAATTTATCTGACTCGTAAAAATCTTTGTGCAAATACAATTCTTAAATATCTGAAGTGTCTCAAAAGAGCATTAAGGCTTGCGCAACAAACCGGACAAATAAAAGAAACAATAGAGGAACTATTCTCACTAACTGTGACAAAAGCAGAAATAATCCGGAAAGAGTCTCTTACACCTCACGAGCTTAATAAGCTCCAGGAATATTTAATTTCCAATTTTACAAATATGGAAAGCGATTATCGAGAAGCACTTTCAGCATTTTTATTTTCATGTTATACCGGCATACGCTACTCTGACATATGTCAATTGACATATACAGATATGAAACGCATTAAAAACAAAAGATGGCTCATCTTCACCATGCAAAAAACAAAACAAAAAGTATATGTGCCACTCGACCAGATTTTCGGAGGAAGAGCATTAAAAATTATGAGACTGTTTCACCGTACTCGAGGAAAATTGTTTTATCTTCCCAGTAATGCCAAATGCAATAGAGTAATTAAGAGAGTATACAAAAATCAGCAAATAGGGAAAAAGAATATATCATTCCACACCGGAAGACACACAGCAGCCACTCTCCTACTTTTTTATAAAATACCGTTGACAACCATTCAATCCATTTTAGGGCATACCCATATAACTACCACTGAGATATATGCAGAACAGAATGAAGCGACAATATACAACTCAATTAAGGGTGTGAAATTCAAGGAATTTATTTGAAAAAGGCAGGTACGCCGTGACACGTACACTGCCCAGGTCGAAAGGACCGTCGAATTTCTATGCAAATATAAATATAATCATCATTCCATACAAATCATAGAAATAATGCATTCTCAGATTATGGGTATCCATATATTTGTATTTCTACGCATCTATATTTCTACATGTTTATATATTTATATGTTTATATTTCTAGGCATCTATATTTGTAGATATGCAGAAATATACTATTTTTGCATTGTCGAATTTCTAAAACATATATTATGATAAAAACAATTTGTCCACTGAACTACAAAGGCGGTGTAGGTAAGTCTACAACCGCATACAATCTGGGCGTTGCCCTATGGTTACTTGGTAAGAAGGTTTTACTTATTGATACGGATACACAATGTAACCTCACTAATCTCATCGGATTCTCACAAAAAGAAGGGGATGCAACCTTCTATGAATGGTTGACTAAAGAAGAACAAAAGATGCCGGCATATGAACAATATCCGGGTTTATATTATGTACCTGCATCTTATGAGCTTTCCAACATCGAGAGTTACCTGATGAACAAGAGAAATAGAGATAAAATACTTGCCAAGAAATTGTCTCCTTACCTCTCCCCTCTCCCTAACGGGGATTACTTGTTCGACTATATCATTATTGACTGCGCCCCCAAAGAAGGGATAGTAAACGACAACGTCATGAGCGCAAGTGACTATGTGCTGATACCTACAGAATGTTCAGGATTCTCTTTGCAAGGAATGCAGAATCTTATGTTCTCAATAAAAGATGTGAAAGAAAACCTGAATGAGAAACTTGAAATACTCGGTTTCTTACTTATCAAATATGACAAGCAAACAAGAATCTCCAAGCAGGTTACAGAATTCTTTGAAACTAACTATCCAGACAAGGTATTTAAAACCAAAATCAGGAAGAATGTAAAGTTCGATGAATCCCCATTAAGGCATCAAGGCATTTTCGAATACGCACCCGATGCTAACGGAGCTGAGGACTACATGTCATTGGCTGAAGAAATAACGGGTGAGAAGCGTCCAGAAGATTGGAGAGAAAAGTCTCTGCACGCATGGAATGTAAAAAATAACATTAAAGAAGAGGAGGAATAAGTATGGCCAATAACAAGCCTATAGATTTTGGAATTCAAAGCTTCATGGATAACGTGGCAGAAAATAAGCCTGCCACACCTTCTGTAGAATCGGCAAGCATCGCCCAGAACGAGGTAAGACAAGAAGTAAAGCGGTCTCCAGGTCGACCAGCTAAATCTACGCAGCGTTCTGAGCGAATAATCTTTAAACTCGATACAAAATCTTATACAGAACTATCCATGATTAAAGTATTAAACCGTCTGGATATTCAGGACGTTGTTTTTGCTGCCACGGTAAAGTTTCTGAAGGAGTTCAATTCTGATAAGGGATTGACAGCTGAAGGAATCGAGTTGGTAAAGGAGATAAAAGAACAGTACGAAAAGTAAGAATGACTCCATATTTATAGGCATCTATATATCTGCAAATATATATTTACAGATATATAGATGCCTTTTTTAGCGGTACAAAATCACACAATCTTCGACTTCGGTGGGCAGACCGAAAAGAGGGTAGTGCGTGAAATAGGGTTGTGCTTCTTCATCAGCTGGAGTGCAGACAATATCTACACCAATTTGCTCAAGAGCTTCATCTATCTGTTTGACTTCTTCATCTGTCAGACCAGTCATGTCGCCATTGAAGATGTAGCCAAAGGCCCATGTCGGTATTTTTTCTATTGTTTTTTTCATTTCCATAATAATACAATTATACATGTGTATAATTCTACGCATATAAATGCGTAGAATTACAAAATTATTCCTCCAAGGTAATTGAAACTTTTTCAAAGAGTTTCGGGTCATTCCGCTTGAGTTGTTCAAGATACCATTTTTCACAAGTGATTTCAATATCTGTTCCATCGAAATAGAAAGGGTAACCCACTGCTGTGAGAAGTGCGGCCAATCTTGCCGGACTACCACTGATTACAAATGTTTTTAAATCCAAAGCCATAATTATTTATTTATGGAGTGGGAGAGTCCCCACTCCTTGTGAAACTTATAATCTTCCTTCATCAGCATAACTGAAATATTCGTTATTTCCTATGATTAAATGGTCAAGAACTTTAATGTTCATCATTCTGCCGGCTTCAACCAAAGCGCCTGTCAACCTATTATCATCCATGCTTGGAGTAAGATTACCGCTCGGATGGTTGTGTACTAAAAAGAATGAAGTTGCTCCGCATAAGAGGGCTTCTTTCATTATTACTCTTACATCAACTTGTGTTGAAGCAATACCACCGATTGAAATTCTCTGCTTACGTATTACTTTCGCTGCCTGATTAACATATATAACCCATGCTTCTTCGACTTTTAAATCACTCATAACAGGTGACATGAGCTTAAATACATCATAAGAGCAAGAAACTTTAGGATACTTAGATAATGAAGCCTGACATCTCTTGTAAAACTCAATCCCAGCCAAAACAAGTTTCTTGCGTGCAGGAGTCATTTTATAAATCACTTCATCAAGTGTACATACATTGCCATACACAACCTCTTGCTCTTTAACCATCATAGATACACTTTCTTGGTTAGTGAGAATGTATGCCAGTTCTGCCATGTCCATCGCTCTAAATTCTCCATTGATTTCGAAATTTTTCGTTTCCATACATCTATACATTAATAAGTTAAACATCAGCCGCGGGTAAATTATTCTAACTCCAGATTCAGGAGCCTTTTTCAATTCTTTTTTCTCCCTATACGACTTTTTTTTTAATCATTCTCTCCCCGAGTTCTTTCGCCTTTTTCGATGCAATAATTGTGCGACTGACCGTAGATGTATGCAAGGGTACCGGGATGAAAAATACCGCACAGCTATGCTGCTCAGGATATTTTTCATAACGGCACAAAGTGCCTTGCAGACTTCTACAAGGCGCACGACATTCGCATCATGAAAAAGGGAAATTCGGGGAGAGATACACTACGAAAAAGGAGTATAGGAAAAGAGAAAAAATGAGCAATATATACCATAATGTAACCCGAGATTTCATTATATTTGTATTTATTACCAACAATAGCCATGAATAAGGAACCACGAAATTTAGCGACCTACAAAGAGTTCGGAAAGATGCTTCGAGCTGTTGCCGATATTTATTCCCAAATGGGTGATACTCCATTGGAAGAAGAAGGTTGGGAGAGAGAGGAAATATCCAATGCAATCTACTTCATCACCAACAAACATGATTTTAAGGACTTCATTCAGCCGTGGAAAGATGCTTTTCTACGCAACCCAATTGACGTGACGGAAGCAAAAAAATGGGCTGCATACGTGAAAAGTTGCCGGGATAAAGGAATACCCTGTGATTACCAGGAATACGAAAAGCAAAAAGGTTAACCTGATGGAACAAGGAGAAATTATATTATACCAGCCGGACGAGACAATCAAGCTGGAGGTGAGAATGGAAGATGAAACAGTCTGGCTTACTCAGGCACAGATTGTAGAACTATTTCAATCAAGTAAAGCTAATATCAGTGAACACATTAAAAATATATACGAACAAGAAGAACTGGAAGAAAGTTCAACTGTTCGGGATTTCCGAACAGTTCGGCAAGAGGGTAGGCGTCAGGTTGTTCGTAACCTTACATATTATAATTTGGATGCAATCATATCCATTGGCTTTCGTGTCAATAGCAAACGAGGTATTCAATTTCGTCAATGGGCGAATAAGGTATTAAAAGAATATCTTCTGAAGGGATATTCCATAAACCGACGTCTTTCAGAGCTGGAGAAAACTGTTGCTTTACATTCAGAGAAAATAGACTTCTTTGTCCGCACTTCACTGCCGCCGGTGGAAGGTATCTTTTATGACGGACAGATATTCGATGCATACAAGTTCGCAACAGATTTGATTAAGTCGGCCAAGACTTCCCTTGTGCTGATAGACAATTATGTCGATGAATCGGTGTTGCTCATGCTGAGCAAACGAAATCCGGGCGTGTCGGCTACGGTCTATACGCAAAGAATAACTCCGCAGCTGCAGCTTGACCTTGACAAGCATAATGACCAGTACCCGCCCATCAACATGAGAACTTACCGGAACGGGCACGACCGGTTCCTGATAATCGACAATAGGGAAGTGTACCATATTGGAGCCTCACTGAAGGATCTGGGCAAAAAAATGTTCGCGTTCTCCAGACTCTCTATACCTGCAAAAATGATTTTGGACATTCTATGAAAGATGAAGATATAGAAATGAAATTTAAGCTGGAGATGGACGTGATAACGCCAATTCCCAGAACAATCACACGAAAATTTTCAAGTCTAAGACACATGCGACAATGGAAAAATCGCAACGAGATTGACAGCTGTCTGTGGTGTGTCAACAGCCGGACATACACCAGGAATGAAAAAGGAGAGTGGGAACAGTTTACCATATTCGGCAAACAAATCGTTCTGAAATCCGAAATGGAGAACGCACTCCGACACATGGCAGTGAAAGGATACAACCAGTTGACACCTGAAGAGTGGAATGAACTCAACCGAAAGTTACGTGAGGACAAATGAATCCTTAAAGGTTTCATCTTTTAAAAACTGAATCCTTTAAGGTTTCAACATTTGAAATATTCATATTTCTATATATTTACGCATTTATATTTCTGCATATCTATATATCCACGCATCTATATTTGTAGATATATAGAAATAACATCTCAATCCAATAGGGGAAAAAACATTAGAATGTAGCTGGTTAGGGAGAAAAATATTATATTTGCAGATATGAGGAAAGAATTAGGAAAATGGCTGATGGATATAGCCAAGTATATCACAACAGCAGTAATATTGACATCAATATTCGGAGATGTCGAACAGAAATGGATAATTTATCTTGGTGGGATATTAGCCGTAGCCTTTACATTGGGGTGGGGATTGTATCTTGTCAAGGACAAAAAGGAAGGAGAATGATATGGGAGCATTAATCATGTTTACCTTGGTTATTGTGATAGCCAATGTCGGAGGATTTTATTTTTATTTTCACGACAAGAAAGAGCAACATAAAGCTAATAATAAAGTTTAAAAGAAGAGTTGCAAGATACGTCAACAGTCGCAAAATTTGCGACTGTACAAAAAAGAAAGAGAATGAGATGGGAGCAATAGCAGTTTCAATTTTCGTTTCAGTCGTAGCCATTGTTGGTTATATCTACTTTAACCATCAAGACAAGAAAGAAGCCCATAAAACAAAAAATAAAAAAAATAATGCTCGATTATCGCAAAATCTACGATAATTGAGCATTTTCTTCATGCTAATAGGGAAAAAATCATTCAAAATTCGATATTTCTGTATATCTGTATATCTGCGCATCTATATTTATAGACATATATATTTATAATAAAAAACCCCGGTGCATCACTGCAGCGGGGAAAATTAAATAGATGTATAGAAAATTCGGGGATCAATTATACCAATCAGCCAAAGAGACATTAATATAATTCAATGTTTCATCCCAAACATCTGCTCCCTGGTAATTGTTATTGAAAAGATAATCTGCATCCAGACGAAGCAGAGTCCACTCGGATGAACCATCCGGCTTCCAGTACAGATGAATTACTGGACCAGCATATTCATTGCCATAACTGTCTGTCGGCTTAGCATAATGCGTATTCACCTTACACTCCATAATTCCTTTCCAGTAGCGGATACCAGGCTGAATGTCCACACTTACCCTGCCGATTTCATCCGCCCACTGTACATCATTTGTGGTATTCTGTTTTTTAGTGCCGGGTCGATATGAATTTGACTTCAGCTTAAATTCACGTTCCCAGACAGCCTTGATTTCGCCTTTCAAGGCTTTCTTTCCTTTATTTGAAAGGGTATACACCACATTAAATGATTCATTATACGGGATTCTATAAGATAAAAAATTAGTATTGTTACCTTCTTTTTCCAGCAAAATATCCCTTAAAGCCGGCAGGTTATCTGGTGCAGGAGCCTTCACCTCATACATCCATTCCGCAGCTGAACCATTCTGCTCATAATCAATTGCCTTAAACCAGGTAGATTCACCTTTTCGCTGGAACAGCGGTACGAGCTGGTATGTACCCGGTGCGGCCGTCACATAGCACTGAATCTTTTTCCCATCCCAGTTTCCCTGAATTTTAATATCAATGGGCTGGAACTTCTCCACAATCTGACCACCTTGCATAAAAACAAAGCGTACTTTTCCTTCAAACATTTCACTTCCCCAATGCGTATAGAACAGACCGAAAGGTTTCCCTTCATTCTGGTAACAATCGTATCCGAACTGTGTATGATTGGTACTTATTGAAAACTGATTTTCAAAATCAGAGAAATCCACTTCTCTAATAACAATATCATCCGTTTTTCCAAACTGGCTCCAGTATTCCACATCAATAGGCACATCTTCCTTATTAACCTCGCCATTATACGCACCCTTAATCTTGATGGAATAAGTATAGATTTTTCCAGCTTCCCATTCATGATGAGATGGGAAAGTATAACACATATCCTTACCGTCTAGCTTGAAGGATACAGATACGTCCTGCGGATGATAAAGCGGGGGCAAGATAGCCTCCGGAATTGTCGGATTAGCATCATTCAGTATATATCCTCCACCGATAGGTATATCACTCTTTTTATCCTGACCCCATACAACCCCATCCTGGATATTCATTCTTAGATAAGAAGTCACATTACGAATGGTCATGTCCGTAACCTTTCCTTCACCCAAATATTCGTCACGCAAAATCTTTACCCTAACAAGCGAAAGAGCATGATTCATTTCCGGCTTTGCAGTCGGGAAATCAGACGTAACAACGCACTGACCATACATCACATCTTCCTGCTTCGTCACATCAATGTCAAGATACATATCCTTGATATTTTCCGAATAGGGATGATAAGCGTAAACAGTCTGTTCTTTCTGTACTTCATACGGCTCAGCGGCTATCCACTTGGTTCCATTATAGGTATATTTCAGGTTCTTGTCTTCCGTGTACAAGCCTATTTCATTGCCAGTCTGCCAGGCATTGATTACTCCACTTCTGGATTCAACTAGATTTTTAAGTGTTGCATCCAGCCCTAGCAGCAGCTCTTCATTTACTTCTTTATCCGGTTCTTCGGATTCTCCAGGAGTTTGCTCAGCATTTCCATTACCAGCATTAGGTACAGGTACTTCTTCAGTCTGACAAGCCGTAAAACAGAACGGTAATAGACCAATCAGCATGTAGTCTCGAATTTTCATATCTTCTTTCATTTAATTTTATAACACAAAGATACTAAATAAATAATTTGTGCAGCATATTAGATGCAGTTTTATTTTCTCTATTAATGTTTTTTTGCGTTTTATATAGTATAGAAAAGAGGATAGAGGGCAACGGTATTGCCCTATTGCATATATAGTTTTGCATTAGTAATCAAAATAATAAAGACAAATGGAAAAAGAAAATCTAAGAGACAAAGCATTGAGAAGGTATGCAGAATTAATGATTCAAAAAATTAAGGAAGTAGATGCCAGTGATTGGCAAAAGCCCTGGTTTGGAACTAATTTTTCAGGTCAAGCACAAAACATCAATGGCAGGAGGTATAATAATTTCAACCAAATACTTCTTTCATTTATTTGTGAAGAAAAAGAATACAAGACACCTATATTTATTACATTCAACCAAGCGAAAGAAGTGGGTGCAAGTGTTCTGAAAGGTGAAAAAGGATTTCCTGTTAATTTTTATACCCCAATAATTACAGATAAAGAAGGGAATAAAATTTCAATGGAGATATATTCCAGCTTAACTGACGCTGAAAAAGAGTCTTATACAGTTAAACACTACACCACATTCTACCATGTATTCAACATCGAACAAACTAACTTTAAAGAGTTACAGCCGGAAGCCTGGGAGCACATGTTAGACCGATTCTCTTTGGAGAATCATGCACAAGGTGATGAGTATGTAAATCCCTTCCTTGACAAGCTGATTAAAGAACAGAATTGGGTATGTCCAATCCATCTCGAGAAACAGGACAGAGCTTATTATAACTGGAAGGAAGATACTATTACATTGCCAACATTTGAGCAGTTCGCTGACAAGAAAGAATTTTATTATACCGCATTACACGAAATGGCACATTCTACTGGCCATCATTCACGATTGAATCGTACATTCGGTAAGTTTGGCGATGAAAGCTACAGTCGCGAAGAACTTGTAGCCGAACTATCTTCTGCTTTCGCTGGAAAACAGCTTGGTATGAACCCACTTCCCAGGAAGGAAAATGCTCAATATTTGAAAGGATGGCTAGAAGCTATAGATAAAGATCCGGAGTTCCTTTTTAAAACATTGAAAGACGTAGGACGGTCGGTATCCATGATTGAGGAAAGTGTATCAACATTATCCAACCAGCAAGTAGTCCAGCCGGACCAGCACCCTGAAATATTGAAATTCTATAAAGACAATGACGGTATCATTAATGCCACAGTGAAAGAAAATGACAAAATAAAAGATGTAGTGATATATCCACGCGGAAATGAATTCTGCTTTTCACTTGGGAACATGGGAAGCAAAAACATGCAAACCTACTTTCTTACAGCAGGCGAAGCAAAAACAGTAAATGATTTATTGCAAAATAATATTCTTTCAAAAAAAATAAAAAGCATCCGTAAAACACTCATACTTGATGGTGATAGTGCAACGATTGAATATGCCGGCAAAAGTTATGACGCTACTGATGTTATTAAAACATTAAAGAAAGACAACATTAATGTAGACACAATAAGTACATCGGAGTGGGAGAGACTGCTCAAAGGCCAGGGCTTGCAGCTAAATAAAGCAACAAAGGCTATATATAGTATTACAAAAACTCCTGCAGGATATGGAATGAAAGTTATGAGTGTCGCTAAGAATATAACCAAAGCAACGAATTTAGAATCCGAACCTTAAATCAAAAATCATGAAAGATAGGAAATTAATACTCGAGCCTCAATTTGATGGAATATATGTCCGCGAAGAAGGTGACGAAAAATACGGAGCTTATATCTCTAATGATAGAAAGATTAGAATTGAGCCAAGTAAAACTTTTAGTGAAGAGAATCTCCAGAAGATTCAAGACCTGGCGTATTCAAGTAATATGATTATTACCGATGGAAAATTTAGAAACAGGTTTGCTCTATCAATTATTAATATGAAACCTACAAAAGAACATGTGGACAATATTAAAGATGAAGTGAATCAGCTCTATATTGAGACGGTAGACGGTAAAGAATATGTCTGTACTCGTAACGGCGAAATTTTTCCGGGTAAACCAGAGGACTACAATGATATACCAATAATCGCTAATCCGGAAGGGAAGAAATATATCCTTACCGATTACACCTGTCAAGTTGACGGTCAAACATTGTACCGCATCCGTGCAGTTAAGAGTTTCCCTGGTGTGAAAGCAGGTGAACTTGGAGGATACGTAGCAGGAGAGCATAATCTATCACAATACGGGATTTGCTGGATTTTTCCCAAAGCAGTTGTAAGAGAAAACGCATCAGTTAAGGATGAAGCCAGAGTATTTGGCAAGTCACGATTAGAAGGTAATGCTTTGCTCAAAGAATATGCCAGAACATATGACTATTCTCATATATCAGGAAACGCCCGTATAGGAGGAAGTGCACAAGCTTCTGGATATTCCCGGATTTCCGGATTTGTACAAATGTTAGGTGAAAGCCGTGCAGAAGAATATGCACAATTATCAGGCAGCGTAATATTAACAGACGGAGCACGTGTTCATGACCACGCAAAGCTCAGCGGAAATGTGCAAATGTCAGGAGATAGCACAGCATCCGGATTTGCAGAAATTACAGATAATGTACACCTCCATAATGAAGTACTTGTCTATGGACATGCGAAGATTTCCGGTAATGTTCGCCTATACGACAATTCCTCTGCCTCAGAGTTTGCAGAACTAAAGGACAATGTACTCATGTGTGATGAAAGCTCCGCATACGGGAATGCTCGTCTTTCCGGGAATGTTCAAATGAGTGAAAACTCATGCATCAGCGGCCATGCACAAGCAAAAGACAATACAAGGCTGAAGGATGATTGCTATGTTGGTGGAAATGTAAAACTTTCAGGTGACTGTAATATATCTGGCTCCGCACAACTGTATGATAATGTACAGATACGTAAAAAAGGGCAGGTGAGTGGAACTGCTGAACTAACGGGAAATGTATGTGTTACCGAAAATGCCAAGATTGACGGTTATATAAAACTTTCAGGAGATGCCATTGTTAAGGGTAACACACATATCAGTACCCAAGAACAAGCTGATAAATTATGCCGTCAATTCCTCAATCAAAAAACTATTGAATCAACTCTCGAAATATAAATCAGGATATGGGAAAATTAAAAGAAATACGGTTCGTATACGCTGGTAGTGGAATATCAATTTCAGAAGAAGGAGATAATGATTTTACAGCGCATATATCAAAAACCAGAAAAATAAGTATTAAACAGGGAAAACAGTTTACCCCTGACAATCTACGGAAAATATACCAAATGGCCGATTCGGGAAACATGGTTTTCTCGAATGGTAACTCACTTGGGTATCTTGTGCTTAATCCCTTACGCAGACCAACAAAAGAATATATTAACAACTTAACTGACGAAGTTATACAGCTGTCTGTAGAGATGGTTGACGGTAAAGAATACATCTGTACTCGTGAAGGACAAGTACTTTCTGATAACCCAAACAAGTATAGAGATATACCCTATATCTCAAATCCGGAAGATAAGAAGTACATGCTTACGAATTACACAAAAGAATACGATGGTCAAACATTGTACCGCATCCGTGCTTTAAAGGACTTCGGTAATGTGAAAGCAGGTGAACTTGGAGGATACGTAGCAGGAGAGCACAATCTATCACAATACGGGAATAGCTGGATTCAAACAGATTCAAAGGTGTTTAACCTCGCATATGTGGGTGATAACGCTATCGTTAGAAAATCAATAATGTATGGGAATGCGAAGGCAATTGAAAACTGCAGAGTCATTCATACCACCATGTACGGTGATTCTATAATTAAAGGATTTGCCATTTCAAACAACTCATACATTTATCATAAATCTGTAATATGTGGTGAAAGCCGTGTAAGTGGTCACCTGGCGTTTGAAGGCATCATTAAAGATAAGGTTTTTATTAAAGATCCGGGTGCACGAATCACTGGTATTGGAATTGAAATTTCTGATGAAGTACAGATTTCAGAGAATGTAAAGATAGACGGCCACGCTAAGATTCGTGGGAGAAGCCGTATTATGGGAAATAGTGAAATCACCGATTATGCAGAAATTTCCGGAGAAGCAATTATAAAAGATAATGTCTGCGTTGGGGGCAAATCAAGGATATGGGATAGTGTAATTCTATCTGGATATGTTAAAGTCAACGGCCGAGCATTAATACGCGAACATGCAGAGCTATACGATCATGTTATAATTGCAGACTCCGTCGAAGTGGCTGGAAATGCAAAAGTGAAAGACAACGTAGTTCTGTCCGGCTGTTGCCTTGTCAGTGATAATACAAAAATCTCTGGTAATGCACGGGTGACTGATTATGCACGAATCTATTCTCATGTGCAAATCCGGGGCAATGCATATGTCGGTGGAATGGCGACTCTAACCGGAGGGGTATGTATATGTGAAAATGGACAGGTAGATGGAAATTTAGTTCTATCTGGAGATAGCATTGTCAAAGGAAATACACGCATTTGCACACAAGATGAAGCAGACAAAATTTTTAAACCGAGTGTATTCAAAAATATGTCTAACGAAAATAGCTTATAATTAATATTATGGAAGTTAAAGGAATCATCAAAAAAATATACCCTGTTCAAGAAGGCGTTAGTAAAAGTACTGGTAACAAATGGAAAAGCATGGAATTTTTATTGGAGACAGAAGATAGATACCCACAAAGTGGTTGCTTCCAACTAATGAATGATAACTGTACTCGGTTCGATATTAAAGAAGGTGATAAAGTCAAGGTACAGTTTGACATGAAAGCCAGAGAATGGGATAACAAAGCATATAATACACTTAATGCCTGGAAGGTCGATAAAATTTTATGATATGAGAAATATAATAAAGAATTGGATAAAGCAATATAAAGAGATTGCCACAATTAAGAAAAACCCTCATTTAATAAGTAAATACACGAATCCGGCAGAGGAACTGCAGTTGGCTGCAATAAATAAACACACGCGTAATATTAAATATATTTCAAACCCTTCTGAAATGGTACAAATGGTTGCGGTCAGACGAAATCCTGAGTCAATTATATGGATAAAAAAACCGAGTGAAAAAGCACAGCTTGAATGTATCGGTCAGAATCCATATCTGATAAATCACATTCAAGAGCCAACTGATACAGTGCAAATGGCAGCATTAAAACAAGTTCCTACATTACTCAAAAATATTCGAAAACCAACGCTTGAAAGTATATTATACGTCGCAAAAGTTTCACCCGCAAGCCTTTCTGGTCGTGTATATGACTCTGTTACAAGGAAAGCTATTTTGCATGAGAATCCTCATTGCGAAGCCTTTCTTAATATAGCAACTACTAAATCATATCTGAATACCATAGAAAATAATCCTGATATGTTCAAACGTGTTGAACTAACATCAGACTTACTAAAAGAAATATATATAACAGAACTAAGCAGTTGGTGTAAAGAACAATTATTGTCTGCGAAAAGTAATTCCGATAAAATAAAAGTCTTTCTTGATGGAAGAAAAATTAATGAAGAGTTACAGGAACTTATTGTTAAGGATAATTACTACAATTACCCCTATATAACAAATCCATCACAGCAAGTTACTTTATTCGTACTAAAAGCAGTAACAGGAAACACAATTACAGAGAATAAAATACATTTTGTTGAGAACCATTTAAAGAAACTTATACTTTCTCTTTATGAATCATATCAAACGAGTAAAATGCCTTTATCATATATGAAAAGGGAACATCTAAATAATATGAACATTAATCTTGATGATTATGAAGTAAGACAGAATGAATACACGAAGCAACTCTACGAACAGTATAAGGAATTTAGACAATCCACTTGTATAGGTTTTAATACAACCGCATATATTCAAACAACTAAAACCTTTTTATTGGAGAATTATGCTAAGGATATTAATGGAGAATTTGATAATCTGAATATTCCTCAAGGAATGGAATTGTATAATGATTGCCTTCAAAGAAGTAAAGTGATGAATGGAATTGAGTCTGCATTTGCTGTCGATACGAAGGAGCAAATATTAGATGCACTTAAACAAGCAAAACTACCCCAAAGAAGTTTTTCGGATTATGAAAATCAACAGATAAGTAACGGGAAACCTATCCAAGTTTCTGAAGGACACTTTTTAATGAGAGTGAAAACGCCAAAAGGAATGGCGATAAAGGTATGCCATGAAAAGAAATTAAAGAACATTATTGTAACTGAATTATAACAGAAAACTCATGAAAGCAAAAATTACAGAAATCTTTGAAGCACTTTTCAATCCTGAATTGAGATTGATTCTTAAAAATCCTATATCAATTGGTAGTATAACTGAACCTTCAGAAGAATTGCAATGTATCGCAGTTCGTCTCGATGAGCATGCTATCAACATGATCAGCAAACCCTGTGAGCGTGCAAAAAAATATGTGATACTCAAAAATCCATACCACATTAAATTTATTGAGAATCCTTCTGAGGAACTACAGATTCTTGCTGTCAGTAAAGAACCTGATGCAATCGAACTTATAGAAAATCCTTGTTTGCGTGCAAAATTTGCATGCATATATTCTAAACCTGAAAATATCAAGTACATAAAAAATCCGGATAAAGAGATTCAGGTGTCGGCAATTCAGAAATCTCCATGTCTCATAAGTGAGCTGGAAAATCCATGTGAAGCTGCTCAGCTTACTGCTGTTCTTAACACACCAGAGACTATTTTTAGCATCCATAAACCAGGCATCCGTACAATGCTGGTTGCCGTTGAGAAACTTGCAGGTTTCAAAATATTCCCCAGTGACAAGAATTTGGATACCATTACAGGAATCATTACACAATGCTATAAGCTCAAAGAAAATGAGCTGAACTACAAGGAATATTTTAAGAATGAAATTTTAAAACTTAAATTAAACGATACGCTATGAGATTCAATTTAATAGAAAGTTTACGCTCACTTTTCAATGCAAGAGCGATAAAGAAAGATCCATTCAGCATAGTTTTACTGGATAACCCTTCAGAAAAGTTACTCTCTTCAGCTGTAAGTAAAGACAGCAGAGTCTTTCTTTTACTGAAGAACCCTTCAGAAAATGTCAGCCGAATTGCAATTACTAAGAATCCATCTTTTATAAAACTTATCCCAAATCCGTCTGAAACACTGCAGTTATTAGCGATAAGTAAAGACCCTACACAAATAGTCAATATTAAAAACCCTACATTAAAAACTCAGTTAAAAGTAGTGTCCGCATCTCCTGAATGTATCAAACTAATTGAAAACCCTTCATTAGAAACGATTAAAGTATATGTAGGAGATGATTACAAGAGACTCTGGGATCTGAATTTAAGTAATGACAAACAAGAAAAAGTATTTAATGAGATATTCCGTGGAAAAGAATCATGGAACATTCCAACTGAAGAACTTATTACCTGGTTAAGTAACTACACAAAAATTAAAGCTAACAATATAAAAGACATCTATAACACTATTAAAGACTCTATCAATGTAGATAGAATGAGCATTAAGCAATGGCAGGAACTTATTACGACCGGTATGTGCCGTGTAGGGAAAAAAGAAATCGTGCTATCACAGAAGGATGGAGTTTATAACATAAATATAAACCAAGAAACAATAGAAAAACAGATAGAAAAACAATCAGATATTAAAAAAGAAAATGTCAAGTCAGACGAGACAATTAAGATAACACCGGAAGTAGAGAGAATATCACCCCAGCAAACACACCTTCGTGAATGTCTGAAAGGAACAAAGAAGAAAATAACAGAAGTGGAACTGTTGGGTGAATTAAAGAACAACAATCTTACATTGGATGAAATGACAACTGACCAAATCAGCGAATTAATCAAAAGTGGAGAAACATCAATTAAGGACAAAACCATTAAACTTAAGAAAGAACCGGCTGGATATAAAATCAAAATAATAGAAAAGCAAAATGAACAGACTGGAGAAGCTGTCAAAGAATTACCAAAGATGCAGCTTCAGGAATCTCAGGAAAACGTCGAAGAAATCCACCTCACTAAAGAACAATTAAAAGATATTGAGAAAAAAGGGTTCGCAAACATTCCGGGAGGAAAAATTATCAGCAAGATACAAACCCCAGCCGGCTATACATTAAAAGTTTATAATGTGATTAATACATTGACACGTCAGGGTCAAGCAGAAGCATGAAATTATGGTACATTCAAAATATTACAATGAGCTTAAAGACTATTTAGTCAAATACCATCCAGATATGGCTATGGATGATGATTTCATTTCATCACGTAGTGAACTTGCACAGGAGACATTTATCGAATGTTCAAGAGAAGGCATGAACATAGAAGAGTGCCAGAATGAAGTTAATGAAGTTCTGTATTCAGGACTTCATTTTTCACTCTATCAGCTTGTCGAGGATATAATAGAGGAAATGAATCTCTCATTCAGCGATAAAGATAAGTTCATCATGCAAATGTTTCTGCTCATCCAGCCCATTGCAGAAAAATACAAACTGGACGACAATTTTGAGAGAACATCAGAGTATTCCAAACTATATACAGAAATCAGTCAACATATAAACCAATACATCAAGGATTATGAGCTACAATAAAAGTCAGGTACTGACAGACAACATAAATGCCATTCGTACAGCCTTTCTTCTTCAATCAGAGAACCGTGCAGCCAATAGGGAAGAAAAGGCTATACTGGAAAAATACAGTGGTTTTGGCGGACTTAAATGTATCCTTGATACGCGTCCGGTAGAAGAGTGGCCAGCTTCTGAAAAGATGCTCTTTCCACTTGTTGAAGAACTCAAACAGGTAATTAAGGAAAACAGTGATTCTGAATCTACTGCAGAGTCCTTCTACCGCAGCCTGAAGAACTCCGTGCTAACAGCTTTCTATACGCCAGAACAAATCGTCAAAACAATAGGAAAGCAATTAGAAAATTCAACTAAGGGAAATATTGATTATATGCTGGACCCTTCAAGCGGAAACGGAGTATTCCTGAATTTCACGGAAGGGAAGGTACATCGTACAGCGTATGAAAAGGACTTATTGACTGGACTAATTTTATCAGCCAAAGAGCCGGGAACGGAAGTCCGTGTAGAAGGTTTTGAAAATCTTCCGGAAATGGAAGAAGGAATATACGACCTGGTTATGTCAAATATTCCATTCGGAACAGTGAAAGTATATGACTATAGCTATCAGAAAGGAAACGCTATTAAGATGATGGCAACAAATACGCTACACAATTATTTCTTCGTCAAAGGGCTTGATGCTGTAAAAGAAGGGGGACTGGTGGTATATATTACAACCAGAGGCGTTGCTGATTCTCCATCAAATAAAGAAATCCGCCGTTACCTGATGCAGAATGCTAACCTGATTAGTACAATACGGCTTACCGATGATTTATTCACACAAACGGGAGGAATAGAAGTGGGTTCTGACCTTATTATCCTTCAAAAGAACACACAAAAGAGGTTACTTAGTTATGATGAGAAACTGTTTATAGGGAGCCGTGAAGATAATCCTATTACACCCAATAATTATGTAAACAATCCGATTGAATTACATTATCTCGGTATTCCATATGCAGGTACTAACCAATATGGGAAAGCTGTAACTAAATTCAAAAGCAATGATACAACTTACAGCACCTTGTCTGAATTACTTGAAAGAGACTTCAATGAGAAATTTAACTTGGAGTTATATCTGAAGCATAGTTATCTTAGTAAATCAGTAACAGGTGATGAGCAGAAATCTGTAACTGGTGAAAAACTTGTAAGTCTTGGTGATTTGTTTAATCTTCCTGAAGAAAAGCCAGAGCCAAAAGAAACCTTTGAAAAGGTTACAGATGAAGTCATGACCAATGAATGGCTTATGGACCATTATAAGCCAGGCACCTTCGTCCTATATCGTGACAGAGTAGGGACTATGGAATACAACGAGAAAAGAGTTCTCGGCTTCATCCCTGCCACCTATCTGACGCGCAACGAGCAATGTGTGATGAAAGATTACATACATGTCCGGGACGACTATTACCGATTGTTTGACTTTGAAAAAGACACACAGACAGAGAGCCGGACACTTCGGGATAAGCTGAACGATAGTTACGATTATTTTGTATCGCAACATGAAGGCCTCCGTGAATCTGCCTCAAGTATTATCATGTCGGATAATTTATCGTCCGATATTCTACCTCTGGAAAGATACGAGAACGGAGAACGCATCAAGGCAGATATTTTCTTTGAGCCGGTTGCATTTTCCAAGAATGTTACAGAAACTCTTACATGTGACGAAGCTCTGGCATCTTCACTTAACCTTTATGGCTGTGTTGACTGGTCACACCTGGAAGAACGTACCGGGCTTGACGATAATCAAATACAAGCAGAACTGAAAGGTAAAATATATTATAACCCAACAACATATCAATGGGAACATTCCGGAAGTATGTTATCCGGAAACGTGTATAGGAAAATCGCGGAGATTAAACCCTATCTTACAACAAGACCGGAAAGAACCCATGATATTCAAGATACATTAAATGCACTCGAGGAAGTTAAGCCGAAGCCTATTCCATTCAATGAACTGGATTTCAATTTAGGTGAAAGGTGGATTCCGCAAGAATTATATTCAGGGTTTGCAAGTGAGCTGTTCGGTGTAGAGACGGCCATCACCTATACGCCCGCTTCAGACTCATTCCTTGTTAAAATGAAAGAATATTCTTCTGCAGCCAACTCCTTGTATGGAATCAACTACCAAATGAATGCAGAGGAAATCATGAACAATGCACTGCAGAACACATTTCCTCAGATTACGAAAACTGTCTATATAGACGGCGAGAAAAAAACTGTTGTTGATACAGAATCAACACAGCTTGCAGCCAGCAAGGTGCAGGATATTCAGGAAAAATTCATTGACTGGTTGAATAACCGGCCTGATGAAGTGAAACAATCGCTAGCAGACATGTATAATGAACGGTTCAACTGCTTTGTCCGTCCGGATTACGATGGTTCCTGCCAGACGTTCCCTGATTTGAGCTTTGAAAAGTTCGATTATAAGGATTTGTACCCATCACAGAAAGATTGTATCTGGATGCTGAAGCAGAACGGTGGAGGAATAGCCGACCATGAAGTAGGAGGGGGTAAAACCATGATCATGTGTGTAGCATCATACGAGATGAAACGTATCGGAGTCTGCCACAAACCTATGATTATCGGTCTGAAGGCTAACGTCCATGAGATAGCTGCCACTTACCGGAAAGCCTATCCACATGCAAAGATTCTGTATCCAGGAAAGGATGATTTCAAACCTGCCAACCGTCAGGAATTGTTCCAGCAAATAAAAAACAACAACTGGGACTGTGTGATTCTTACACATGACCAGTTCGGGAAGATACCGCAGTCACTCGACATTCAGAAAGAGATTATCGAAGATGAAATTCGAGATGTGGAAGAAGCCTTGGAAGTCCTAAAAAATAGCGGCATGGGATATTCCGGAAGAAGGTTGGAAAAAGGACTTGAGAAACGTATTGAAAACATGAAGGTCAAACTAAACACCATAATGAACGACATAAAACTGAGAAAAGACGATACGGTTGATTTTCGCAGCATGGGTATCGACCATATCTTTGTGGATGAGTCACATCAGTTTAAGAACCTTATGTTTTCGACACGTCATAACCGTGTAGCAGGACTTGGCAATCCTGACGGAAGCCAAAGAGCCCTGAATCTCTATTTTGCAATCAGAGATATACAGAAAAGAACGGGACGTGATTTGGGGGCCACTTTTCTTTCTGGAACCACTATCAGCAATTCTTTGACAGAGCTGTATGCATTGTTCAAATATCTCAGGCCGGAGGCACTCGACCGACAAGGCATTACATGTTTCGATGCCTGGGCAGCAATCTACACGAGAAAAACTACGGAGTTTGAGTTCTCTGTAACCAACAACATTATACAAAAAGAACGATTCCGTCACTTCGTGAAAGTACCGGAACTTGCTCTATTTTACAACGAAATTACCGATTACAGGACAGCCGACATGATTGGTCTTGACCGCCCGGAAAAGAACTCAATATTCAAAAGTATTCCTCCAACACCGGCACAAGAAGAATTTATAGATAAACTGATGAAGTTTGCTGAATCTGGAAATGCAACCTTACTCGGACGCCCTCCCTTGTCAGAAACAGAAGAAAAGGCAAAGATGCTTATTGCCACTGACTATGCAAGAAAAATGGCTCTTGACATGCGGATGATTGACTTTTTAAAATATGCAGGAGAGACCGGGAACAAGGCAAGCGTATGCGCACAGACACTATACGAATACTATCAGAAGTTCAATGCGGTTAAGGGAACACAGTTCGTTTTCTGTGACCTTGGCACGTACAAGCCAGGAGAATGGAACATCTACAGTGAAATCAAGCAGCAGCTTGTAGAGAACTACCAGATTCCACCGGAAGAAATACGTTTTATTCAGGAGGCTAAAACTGAAAGCAGCCGGAAAAAACTGATAGAAGGGATGAACGAAGGGAAAATACGTATCCTGATGGGTTCTACAAGTATGTTAGGAACCGGAGTTAATGCCCAGCAGCGTGCAGTAGCAGTCCATCATCTTGATACTCCCTGGCGACCGTCGGATCTTGAGCAGCGTAACGGCCGAGCTGTACGTAAAGGAAACATTATTGCGAAAGAATATGCCGGTAATAAGGTTGACATTATTACCTATGCAACGGAAAGGTCATTGGATGCGTATAAGTTCAACCTACTCCAGAACAAGCAGCTTTTCATTGGCCAGTTGAAAAGTCAGCAGCTCGGAGTGCGAACACTTGACGAAGGAGCATTGGATGAAAAATCCGGTATGAACTTTGCAGAATATGTGGCTATTTTATCAGGTAATACAGATTTGCTCGATAAGGCTAAACTGGATAAGCAGATAACGCAGCTGCAGAAAGAACGGGTCTTATTTTTTCGGGATATTGATAAATCAAAATTTGACTTGAAAAAACTTTCAGAAAAGAAAGAGGCTGCAGAAAGTGCAGTACAAGACATGAAATCCGATTACGATAATTTCTGCAAATCAAATGGTGTGCTCATATCTCAAGATGGAACACGTCTGCGCGGGAAAGATGCAGGAAAATATCTGAGTGCATGGCGGTCAGCAAGTATGGAAGACGGGGTAACAGAATATATTGGGACTTATAAGGAACACACGATATACATCAAAAGCCTGCAAGGAAACAAGTATTTCGGCCTTGTCGGTTCAAGTGGCCGACATTATCAAGCTCAGACAGCCCTACCACTGGCTTATGACCGATGTCCGGAATGGTTGGATGAACTTGGCAACAGCCTTTTTGAACGTGCTGAAAAAATGGAAAAAGATATATCCCGGTTCAAGCATGACATTAGTGAGCTCGAAAAAAAGCTGACTAATATTAACTGGCCCAAAGAGGAGAAACTCAGACAACTCAAATCAGAAGCAGCCATTTTAAATAACAAGATTAACAATGAACTGAAGAATAACAAAGACACCAGTGTTCATACAGAATATCGTGGCCGCACGCTTGATGTAAATGGAGATAAAGTTATATTTTCCGCAGAGGGAAAAGAATATGACTTATCATCCGATATTGCCCAGGCTCTAAAATCTGAAGGCATGTCTGTTAGTGACCTGACCTATAATAACTGGGATATACTCACGAAAGGAAAGCCTTTAAGTCTGAACAAGAACAAGAATCTGATGATAGTAAAAAATCTCTCCAGCTATTCTGTCAGACTGAATGATGCCACAAAATCCGTTGCTTCATCAAGTGAGATGGAGGCAGAATGAAAAAAGAGAGCATAATTGCTCTCTTTTCTTCTATCAAATATCACCGTTTAATATGGCTTGAACTTCCTGAATTATCCTATCATAATTTTCCGTTACCTGTTCCGGGGTTACAAATTCATGAACAGGCAATTCCTCTTCTTCCATTTCAAACATCTTAAATTTAGCCTTAAATTCCTTTACATTCGCTCGCGTAGCAGAACCAATAAATTCACCTGGTTCAAGTTCGGAGAAATCTTTTCCCTGATATACATCTTCCTTCTGTGATGATATAGTCACGCTGGAATTGGAAGAGGAACCAGATTTTCCTGCGCTTCTCGAACGTCTCTCTTTTTCTTCCTTACCAAAGAAAAGCGGGTAATACTTCAAGGCTTCCACATCTTTGGTTCGCCCGAGGAACATATTTCCGAAGTTCGCTTCCACAGAAGAACGGTCAAGTTTTCCGTACAGATTTTCCAGCTTCGCACCGGATTGTGTAAGAAGAACAAAAGCAGCTTTATATTCACGCAAGACTGATGGTAAGGTCTCAAAATTTTTAATCTTAACCGTTGTCATTTCATCCAAGAAATAGACAAACGGAACTTTGTTCTGCATTGTGAATTGGCGCGATGATATACTCAAAAGCATAGCTATAACCGGAGAATACACAGAGTTCTTTGAAAAGTTATTGCTGACAGCAAACATCTTCGGGTGCTCCGGATCAATCAGATTAAAATCAAAATCATTGCCGGAAAGAACCCATGCAATATTCTCATCTGTGGCCATTGTCGCAATTTGATTTGACAGAGTAGAGATATACGAAGCCTGAGTTTTTTCTGAGCCTTTAGCCTTCAAAAATGCTCCTGCCATCATTTCAGATATAGTATTTTGTTCCAGGAATCTGGTAAGACTATCCTGAGAAGAATTCATTATAAGAGTAAGAATATGGGGGATTGTACAATACTCTCTAAACTCATCATACAATCTATATGCTACACCTCTAAGAATACCCAATCCTCCGGCAAACCACTCATCTTGCTTTGCGTCTTTTGCCTGCATAGACAAAAGCATATCCTCCATGAGCTGCATTAGGACAGTTTTATCCGCCACATTTTTGAGAGGATTAAACCTGAATGAGCGACTTAAATTATCAAAATTAATATAATAGAATTCACCTTTATAATCATATTTCTTCATCAAATTATATGCAGTCCGAGTATAATCTATATCCTTGAAGTCATAGATAAATCCAGCAAAACCCAACCTAATATATTCCTGCAAAAGCCATTTTCCTATTGACTTTGTCTTACCACTTCCGGCACCTCCATATACAAGAAAATTGGCGTAATAGTAGTAAAATTTAAGTTCACGACCACTAACTCCGGAAATAACCGGCAAACATATTGCATTATCATTATTCCGATTCCTTGAGTTACTAGGTTTTAAATCTTTCAATATAAACGATATGAATACCACAAAAGCAAGAATAATTGGATAGAGATATACTACACCTAACAAATTACAGATAAACACCTCCAGTAACACAAGAACTACAAATAAGGCAATATTATACCAAATTCTATTAAACAGTTTGATTGAACCAATAAGAAAACTTACACAAAATAGTGCAGCGTAGTAAAACCATTGTTCCTGAATCATCTCCAAATTAATCATATAGTCCTCCCTGTTGTTATCATATTAAGAGCCAACATCTTCATTTCATTTAAAAATGCCATTTTAGGGTTTACTATGAATCGGTAAAGCCTTAGTGTACTATTTAAGACCTTCCTTTCATTCTTTAGTTCACCCTGCAGTAATTGTTGTTTAAGTTCACGCATTGCAATTGCCTGCATCTGCTGACGCTGTTTCCATTCTTCATAATCTCTTTTATTATGTACATAATATGGTAAATAATTATAATCATCAGCAAACCTAGTAGCACATCTTTCTGCCCATTCGGAACGGTCAAAACCTACCACTACTTCCTTTCCATCAAGAACCTGACGATTGCCTCTGCTTTTGGTAAGTGGAGATAATGAAACTGTCTGAGATTTATCCATCCGCGATACTATAATGTGAATATGTAACTGCAAGCCTGGCTTCTTATCGCCGCATTTTGCAGTACCATTTTTTACCTCTTCTGCGTCTCCTTTGTAATGCCTTTCGGTCTCTACGCGACCATACCAGACAAGGTCATTACCACCCTTAATTTTGTCTCTATAAAAGTTACGGGCATATTCATCCATACAATGACGAGCATAATTTTTAAGCTCGCAAATAACATTCTCTTGCTCGTCTTTGGATAGTTCTGAAAACTCGTGAACATTGGTTTTACCAGTTACTTTTTTGATAACGTGCATTAACTCCCTTTGACTTGGATTAACTGACAACATATAGAACTTATCATCTTTTCTTTTTAATGTTTTATGATTATTGTCTATTGAATGTAATACTTCATTACCAGATACAAAATCCAAGTTCTGCGAAAAGAAAGTATCAAAATAAGGTCTTTCATCGTTACTCTCTTTGGACAAATATTCAACAAGCTGAAGGCAGGAACCCTTGTTGTCAGACACGCCAGGCGTATTGACAGGACGATGAACACTACAATACATAATCTTTCTTTATTTTATCTAAGAACTTCTCAAAGTAAGACTCAGGCACCAGTAAATCATTCCCAAATGAAGCTTTCCGAAATTGGCTTTTATCACAAAATAAATCAATCAAATTAATTAATGAATCCAGCTTTCTTTTATAAACATCTGGGGATTCTCCAGACTGCTTATAACGCTGAAGTTCTTCCTTCAGGGATTTGTTTTCATTGGCTAAACGAACAAACTGTTCATTATTCATACTCATATTTCCAGAGCTAAAAGACTTATCAAGTAGCGGACGAAAAATGTCCTTCTCCTGACATTTTACGATTTTAATCAAGTCTTCAATTCTCTTCTCTAACTTCGCTGTTGGATTCTTTGTTTTTATTTTCGGGGAACTACATGTGACCTCAAAATAATCCAACATTTCGGTTATATAAGCATTATAACTCATATCCTTTTTAAGCTCGTCAAGTCTATATTTAGTTCTTGTTGAAACTCTAATATGTTTATCAAGATAATCTTCCATGTTAACATCTAATTAATTGGAACAAAGATAATAAAATAAGTTTTTTACTACAATGTTAACAACATATTTTTTTGCTTTTTATATTAATCTGTATATCAGTTATTTACAAAATAAGTTAACTATTTGTTAACTTGGTAACATATTGATTTATTATGTTTTATGACATCTAAGTTTACAAATGTAAACTTAGATGTTAACTTAAAAATAAATATCTATCTGTTAATTAGCGCTTTGCGTTAATCATGTTTTCGCTTTGCGGGAACACCTCTTGCTCTTCCTTATCAGTCATCACTAAAGGTCATAAGACCTTTAGCTTTAGCTGTCGCTATCCGCCTCTCCAATTAGGGAGAAAAAAAGAAATCCTGAGAAGGAAATAATAATCGTGTAAATCGAAAAAATCTCCAATAGCTTGGGGATTCGAGGAAGGATATTAAATCACTCATTTGTTTTTAGATCCAAAAAAAAATACAAAAAGCAGAATCATAATTTAGACCTCATAATAATTCCTAGCCATGAGGTTTCCAGCTGTATACATTTCCGAGTTCCCAGCATTCCAGATAGCCTGTAGGGCTTTAGATAATTCAATATATTATACCATCCAAATCATAATCAAAATGCAGGATAGGCATAAACAAACGTATAGGGAAGAAAAAGTATAACTTAAGCGTTGAATAAAATTTAAACTATAGGTTAGGGTTGTCAATTTTTTATCTATCCTACTTCATATAATGTGAATCTGGTTAAGTTAAGTTAGGTTAGATGAACATGACCAAGCAACAGTACTTCTTCTTTTCTGTAATGTATAACTATTCTTGAATGTTGACGCTTAAAAATAAAAGAACAATTAAAATTTCAGACTTTAGTTATAGCTATCAATTTTAATATGAGTAACATATTTCGTACATTTACAATTATCATTGTATGATGTCATTTTATAATAGTTAATTATTCTTTATTCAATAATATTTCTGCATCTGATTTGCTGCATTAAAAAAAAGAGTTATATTTGCACTATGAAAACGAAACGAGAAAAAAATATAGGAAAATTGTTAGGTAGTATTCGTAGAATGCTTAACCTAAGCCAACTTGAAGTAGCCCAAACAAGCCATGTCACAAGACAAAATATCTCAAGAATTGAGTTAGGGAAATATAGCCCTGGTGTTGATGTTATACAACGCATAGAAGAGGCATTAGGAATTGAAAGAATATACATAACTAAAAATAATATTATTATGGGAGAATCATTTTCTTTTATATTAGGTGCAACAGATGTGCAAGAGCTTTATAAAGTCGCAAAAGTTTTACCATGCTTTCGCTTGGTTGAATTATCGAAAGATAAAAATTTTGTTTCAGTAATATGGAATGATGAATACGAGATGGATTTTGAAGAGCATGAAATGGAACTTGAGAGTATACTTACTAATTTGAATTGGAAATGTGGTGACCCTGAAGAATACCCAGCCGGTTCTAAATGCTGGTGGTTTGTAGGGGATTTAGAACCGGAAAAATAATAATGAAAAAACGGTTCGAAATATACCTTGATACTGAAGAACTACAGTTAATCGAACAATTAAAACGTGATACCGGACATAAAAAGCCTGGAATGGCAATTGCTGCCGCTATTTACAGCTATTTCCGTTATCAGGTTACAATAAAGCGATTAATTGCAGAAAATACCCAGCTTAAAAATAAATTGAGTAAATATGAGTAATACAACATTTCAAGAATTGAAGAACCATGTCCGTATAAGTGACGTAGCTGAACATATCGGTTATCGTCTTAATACTGGAGCAGGTAAAAAATACCTTGAATACCGTCTATATAACGGCGGCAAAAAGGTAGATGAAATCGTAATATATACGACTTCTTACTCACAAACATTCTTCAGCCGGAACGGATACGGAGACAAGGGTGATGTTGTAAACTTCATATTAAACCGTCTCCACCTTTTTTCGGGTTATCAAGGTATCGGATATGATGCGGTTGCCGATATTCTATGCAAGCTATCAGGTAAACAGCCAAAACATGAAAACTACGTAGTTTCGCAAAATGATGTAAAGTTTTCTCTTGATGATTACGATATTACTTGCAATCAGAAAGTGATATATGCATACCTCGGCAAAATCAGGATGATTGATGCCAATACTATATCAGCATTTATTCACAACGGGTCTGTATGTACAGTTTCTCGGAAACCGAAAAATTATGCAAATGTAGCTTTCCCTTATCGTGTTCTTACTTCTCCGGAAGAAGTCGTAAACTTCGAACTACGCAATTATAATCCATATAAAAAAGAAGGATATAAAGGATTCTGCTCTGGAGGAAACAAGTCTACCGCATGTTGGATAGCTTCCTTTGCTCCCAAATGGAATGACGTACAATCTCTATACATTGGAGAAAGTGCACTTGATATGATGGCACTATATCAACTTCTGCCTGAACGCATGAGAATTAATGCCGCATTCATATCATTAGGTGGAAACTTAGGATACGGACAGATAAAAGATATTAAGCATTTATTTTCACATGCTGTTATATATCTTGCATTTGACAATGACCTTCAGGGGCAAATATATGACGTAGAAGCAGCATATTACTTAGTCAAAGGTAAAGAACCTAAGTTATTCAAAAATGCTGCAGGGAAAGTTGTTGTTAAGTTGGATAACCAAGAATTGACAATAAACGACTCCGAATTTAACTCTAAGACTTTCTTACACTCTCATGGAATCGAAGCAGAATGGCTTCGTATTATTAAGGCTCAAGGAGCTAAAGATTTTAATGATATGCTTAAAAATAAGTAATATGAAGATTCTTCTATTCATTTTCAAAACGCTTGTTCTCTTGACAATAGGACTTATGTTCAAATGTATAAGAGACTTTTCCCGATAATTCAGTTGATACTATATTTAAAGGGATAGGGGTTACCCCCCTATTCCTTTAAGCAGAAACTCGACTTTGTATCAAAGAAAAATTATTTTCAACAAGTTTAATAATTCGATTATGATATTGAGTCATTTTATTGCATACGCCACGGCACTGAACAACCTTCATTTGTGAGATTGATACCTCTACAGTCTCAATACGTTTACCATTTACCGTAGCGGAGAAGATAAGAGAATCTTCTTTAGTGTAATAATGTCCAACACAATGATGCATCACCTTTCCTTCTAAAATCATATCCTTAACACTTCCGATGAGCTTTATATGAATAAGTCCATCGCTAAATGCCAAGCCTAAAAATTTACTTTTACTTTCTTTATAGCGAAGTTCTTTTAATAGAAAATCGGGTGAGTCAATTTCCTCTTCTACTTCCTTCTTTATCTTCTTTTGAACTGCCTTATCATGCGCCTTTTTCAAGTCCATTGGACAAACATATTTCGCATTACGAATATCCTTGCCTAAACATTTCAACATATCAATATAATCACACCAAATGTTGGCATCTTTAACAAGATAATGATTCCTGAAGCAGATTTTGATAGCTGGCCAATAATCATCAATATTACAACGACCTATCAAGAATTTATGCAACAAACTTTTTTGATTCATCTTTAATAAAGTTTCTATCTTACTATTACGTAATAACCCTACAATAAGGTTAAATGAAAAATGACGATATAAACTCCTTTTTAGTCCTCTTCTTCTTAGTTCCGGTATGATTGACATATAGGGGCATACCGTACCTGAATATATCCTGTCATAAATCGCATTCCTTTGGCGCAAGATTAATGCGGTACGAAATAACCAAAGGTCAAAGTACATGGTATTAAATGTCTGTCGCAATCTTGCGAAATTCACATACGTACCGTCTGGTGCAATCCATCTCTGCATGACTTCAGCCCAATCATAGACTGCTGGACTACCTACTTTCATTGTGCATCTGACAACAACGCTTCTCATAACCTGATAACCTTCACAAGCTGTCAATACTGTAAAATATGCCGTATTCTTGAATGTTCTTTTAAAACCTTCGTGAACAAATAATCGGGTCCCACAATGAGGACATCTCACATAATTCTTCTTCTTGTCTGATTGCCAATCATGACCGCATTTAGTGCAGCTATATTTCTGTCTATTAAATCGTGCCACATACTGGATACTATTATCTAACCCCCATTGCAATTGTCTGTCGGTCAGTGAGGGTAAATTAGCACTTGCGCTAACTACATTCTTTTCGAACTCATTCTGAGGTTTCATATTGACTATCAAATAAAGATGGTTGAACTTGAATTTCCTTTTTCACTGCTGGTTTTTTTCGGCTCTGTAACTTATGGAGTTCTTCTTCCTGATACTGCCGGATAGCTTTCTGACGCGCTTCTTCTTTTTCTTCCTCTGTTAATTCTATAATTTGGTTACACACAATCCTGACATGATTACCAATTTTCGTATCAACAACTTTTACATCTTCCAAATAATAACGGACTGCTAAACCGTAAACTTCATCATCTGTTGCACCTACGACATTATTTTGTGCCATCTTTTCCATTTCACTGATTATATATGCACAACATTCTTCAATTTTTTTGCCTTCATCAAAATACTTCACAGCAAATTCTGCATCCAATTCTGCCCCGACGATTCCCATCTCTTCTATAATAATGGCATAGATAAAGTCCGAGTAAGCCTGCGGCAGAAAGTCGCGTTGCTGCCCATGTCCGGGGAACTTCCCGAACAGACCGCCACGCGCCAGTGCAATCTTGGCATGCACCACCTGGTAGTCGTCACCGTCAATGCTGACAGCTCTTCCCGGTTCAAACTTGACGGCATCCGCCGGATCGGAAAAACGCTCGATACGTGCTTTCCAAGTGTGCACACGATCCGGCATCAAGTCGATCACCTTGTCCGGGGCAAACCGTATAAAACCCACTAACATCAAGACGCCAATGATCCCCGCACCGCCCAATCTCAGCAAACGTCCGATGGATATCTGCCCGATGAACATCATCATGAAAGTCACGGCGAACAGCAGGATAGCGGTCGACCCGTTATTGAAGAAGATCAGGAAACAAACACCCCCAACGCCTCCCAAGATGTACCAGAACATCTGTTTATCCGTGAACCAATTCCGCTTGCTCAGGATAAACGCCGTATAACCGATAGCGGCTATCTTGGCTATTTCCGAGGGCTGGAAACGGATTCCGAGAATTTCCAGCCAACGAGGTTCCCCATTTACCACGACACCAACAAAGGGCGTAATGGCCAACAGAACCATCGAGACCGGCAAAAGCAAACTCAACAAGGAATAGAACCTGCACGGTATGTTGTGCATCAACAGTACAAGCACGAAACCTCCCAACAGGAAAGTCGCATGACGTACAATAGGAGCCCAATGATTCGCATTCTTATAAGCAATCGTACTGGTTGCACTGAAGACCTCGATCACCGAGACCAAACACAGGAACATGAAGATCACCCATATCACCCGGTCGCCCTTGAACAGTTTACTTGCTAAGTCCATTTCTTCGTCTTTCTTTACAGGTTACGCACACAAGCCTTGAACTGGTCGCCACGATCCTCATAGCTCTTGAAGAGGTCGAAGCTGGCACAGCAGGGTGACAACAGGACGGTATCTCCCTTTTCGGCCAGCTTATACGCTTTCGCTACGGCTTCTTCCATCGAACGGGCATCCTCGATAACAGGAACCTTCCCGTCGAAGAAACCATGCAGCTTGGCATTGTCCACACCGAGGAATATGAGGGCATGCACCTTTTTCTTCACCAGCTCTTCGATTTCGGAATAATCATTTCCCTTATCCGTTCCACCCAGTATCAGGACCAGCGGAGTGGTCATGCTCTGCAAGGCATACCAACAAGAGTTTACGTTCGTAGCTTTCGAGTCATTGATATAATCAACACCACGCACGCGAAGCACCTTTTCCAAACGGTGCTCAACACCCGTGAAATCACTGAGTGAGGCACGTATTTTCTCATCATGAATGTCCACGATCTTGGACGCTATCCCCGAAGCCAAAGAGTTATACAGGTTATGCGTACCAGTCAATGCCAATAGGTCTTGTTCCATCGTAAATGTTCCGTTTACCGTTTCAATAACTACTTGATTATTTTCCGTATATCCCTTCACGCCGTTCTCATGTGTCTCGGCGAATGGGTAACTGTCGGAGAAGGTGATACGATTGTTGTCGACTTCGACAAGGACAAACAGGAGAT
>OHBJ01000222.1_pt1 | contig 32893 bp, 24 predicted proteins | sample 1577241 | NCBI WGS metagenome assembly OHBJ01 (sample SAMEA3541594, study PRJEB24748) | human gut metagenome | biome: human gut; feature: human-associated habitat; material: faeces | place: China | collected 2012 | reverse complement strand
GTAAAATTCGAGGAATGGTTGAATACAAAAGGGCGTAAACAATCAACGACTCGACATTCTTACCAAGAATATTCATTAACTGGTTCAAAATCATCTTATTACCCTTAAGAATATTCTTACCTTCTTCGCTTTCAGGTTCAACAGTTAATGATCTTTCATAGTTGTCAATAACTGGTAATAACTCTTCAATAAAAGACTGCATTGCATACTTTAACTGATTCGCATGTTCATTTTTAAGTCTTTTCTTTAAGTTTTCCATATCAGCGAATACTTTATAATAATCTGTCTTCCACTTGTTGATTTGAGATTCTAAATCCTTAATCTTTTCATCTTTAGGATCTACTATTTCTTCAGCTGTTTCTTCAGTTGTCTCTTCTTTTACTTCTTCAGCTTCTTCCTTAGTAGTTTCTTCAACAGTTTCTTCTGTTTCTTTCTTCATTTCTTCTGCCATGGTCTCACCTCTTCTACTCATCATTTTCCTTGATGATTCTTTCTATATTTTCAGTAATATATTCTACAAGCGATACAACTTTCTTGTAAGGCATACGTGTTGGACCGATTACAGAAATCGTTCCTTTACTAGCTCCTCCTGTATCAAAAGAAGATGAAATAACTGATACATCATCAAGTCCAGATACATTTGAATCATCACCAATTAATACCTTGATACCATCATCATCAGTTGGTGCTAAGAAATTCCAGTTTGATGAATTTTCAAATGCACTCACTAATTTTCTTAACTTGTTGACATCATTGTATTCTGGTTGATACAACAAATGATCTTTACCAGAGAAATATACATTGTTTCTTGCAAACTTCATAAATGCTTCTAAGAAAGCATTAAACAAGATTTCATGTTCCTTGATTCTCGTATTGAGGATTGGCTTGACATCGTTTTCTAATCTATCTGCCACCTGATTGATTGGTGTTCCAACTAATGTGTCATTCATTACCGCCACACAAGATTGTAAATCATCCAAACTCAATGTCTCAGATAAAGTGAAAACTCGATTTTCTACATGTCCCTTATCCGTTACAATAATCGCAGTGACATTACGCGTCCCAATTGGAACAAGTGTAATGTTCTGCAGACATTCATAACTTGAATTAGGTCCTAGAGCAACCGCCGTCAGATCAGTCAACTGGCTTAACATTTCACAGCTTTCTTTAATCAAACTATTCAATGATTGATGTGTATCACTAAAGATCGTTGCAACCTGATTCTTTACCTGTTCGTCGACATTTGGCTGAAGCAAAGTATTTACATAATAGTAATATCCCTTCTTGGAAGGAACACGACCAGAAGATGTATGTGTCTTCACTAGAAAGCCAAGTTCTTCAAGCTTGCTCATCTCATTTCGAATAGTGGCGCTTGAATATGGTAATTCATATTTTGTCATTAGAAGCTTAGATCCAACAGGTTCTGCTGTTTCAATAAACTCTTCGACAATATATTTAAATATAAGCATTTGTCTTGCCGAAAGCATTCCCAAGCACCTCCTTAGCACTCTTTTTCCTCTTGTGCTAGATTCATTATACATTCTTTTTTAGCAGTGTCAAGACTTTAGTGCTAGTTTATATTAAAAAGGGTTTCTCTTATTTGAGAAACCACTTATTCTGGTAAGAAATCTAGAAGAATGGAATTAAGAAGATCGAGTGTATCATTTGTTTTCAAATGATTGTTTTCAATAATCAACGAATGATTACCAAGGTTCTTAGTAAGAGCTTCTTTATAGACATCTTCTACAAAACAATGATATCTTCTTTTAAATTCATCAAGATCTAATCCTTCTTTTAGACGTAAAGACATCATAAGATGATTAAACATTGTATCTTCAATTGTTTCTTTTTCTATATATATTGTATTCTTCCCCTTCAAGTAATCAGTAAGACTACGCGAGTGAGAAATAAGTTCATCATCTATTTTACCTGTCGCACCAATACCCACACCATAATAGTTATCATAATGCCAATAAACTTTATTATGTTCTGATTCATGATTTCCTAACGCATAGTTAGAGACTTCATAGCGATGAAAACCAGCCTGAGAAAGTGTCTCTACAATATAATCACTCCACTTTCCTTCTGTCTCTTCATCAAGAGGTTCATAGTTATCATAAAGTCTTGTATGTTCCTCCAATATAAGTGAATAATAAGATAAATGATTAATAGGAAGTGATAGGGCAATATGCAAGTCTTCTTTTACATCTTCTAAGGTTTGTCCAGGAAGTCCATACATCAAATCAATGGAGATATGCTTAAAGCCTATAGCCTTTGCATTTCTTATTACTTCTTTCGCAATATCAGAAGTATGATAACGTTCAATCTTTTTTAATAAATCGTTATTAAATGTCTGTACACCAGCGCTTATTCGATTCACACCATGAGTATGCATACATTCTAGTTTATCAAGCGTTGCTGATTCAGGATTGACTTCTATTGTATATTCGAGAGTATCATCCCCTACAAAAGGATCAACCATACTTAATAATGCATCTAATTGATTTAAAGAAAGAGCACTTGGTGTTCCTCCTCCTATATAAATAGTTCTCATTATATGATGGGGAAGAGCGTTAAGTTCTTCCTTTAATCGTTCTAGATATTTTAAGACAAACTCTTCACGATAATAGACCTTTGCGAAATCGCAATAAGAACAGATATGATCACAAAAAGGAATATGAATATAAAGTGCTTTTGTTTCCATATTATATCCTCATCAAGAAGAGTTCTAATCCTCTAAATTTATCTACTGTACCTGTCTTGATTGCATAATCCAGTTCTGATAAGTCATAAAGTTTTTCCATGAGTTCAGTGATATCAAAATGTGCTGCATTTTTACGAATTGGATAGATAGCACGAGGATTAAGACCTAGTGCTGAGGCAATATCATTATCACGATATCCCTTCTTGCTCATAATAGAGACCTGGTAGAGATTACGTAACGCATTCGCAATTAAGCCAATGAGTTCTAAAGGATCATGTTTCTTAGAGATTAAGTCTTGATAAACACGCATTGTATTTCTTAAATCATGATTCAATAATGCATTAGTTAACTTAAAGACATCCTCTTCAACTCGTGGTGGAACTAATCTTTCAACATCTTCTTTCTTTATACTATGTGTATAGAGACATAATTTCTCTACCTGATTAGAAATAGTCAAAAGATCATTTCCACAGCGTTCTAGTAATAAAGCAAGAGCATTGTCTTCAATAGAGGAATTTCTATGAACAATGGCTTCTCTAGTAGCCTTATAAAGCTGATTGAAAGTTAATTTTTCCATTTCATACCATTTCGCATTTTTACGTAATGATTTAACTACTTTCTTTCTTTCATCAAAGTTACGCTGATCATGATATATTACAAATAATGTTGTTGGATTATCATGTTCAATATAATCTAAAAATAGTTTAATATCTTCATCTGTGACTAGCTTCTTTTTAGGCTTCTCTTTTGTAAGAAAGATTGGATTCTTTAATACAACCATCTTATATTCTGTTAAGAAAGGTTGTGTTAAAGCATCTTCAATAATGTCCTTCATAGGTGTTTCACCCGCATGATAGACCATATAGTTCATATCATCGCTTGTACATTGATATTTCTTTTTTAAGTCTTCTAATCTTTGTGCAAGTAATAGTTTTTCTTCTCCATATAATACAATATTCATAGTTCTCCATCCTTTTGTCCTATTCTACCATATATTCATGATTAACGGTAAATAAGATGTTCTCCTAAATAAGTGATAATAGAAAAGCTGCCATCAAGATCTGTACGCAGTATTTTAATCTTTCTTTCTTCTAATCGTTTAATGACAATATGAGCTGGATGTCCATAGAGATTATGTTCTCCTACACCAATCATTGCGATACGAGGATGAACCATTTGAAAGAATGTTACAGAAGAAGAATAACCACTGCCATGATGTGCAACCTTTAAGACATCCACATCTATTTCCCCATATTTCTTATAGAGGTCTTCTTCTACATTACTTGGGATATCGCCTGTAAATAAATAATTATAGCCTCCTGTTGTGACTAACATCACTAATGAGTTTTCATTAGTAGAAGGATAGATAACATCACTTTTGAGCATCTTGATTGTAATGAGCTTATTCTTCTCTTCTTTTTGATAGGTATCAACAACACGCTTGACTTTATATTTCTTCTTTAATGAATCTAATGCACCATAGTGATCATAATCATGATGAGAGATATAAACTCTATCAATACACGGAACACCTTGAGATTTAAGAAATGGAATCACATTATGTGAGGCTATGTCATATTCCCTATTACCACCTGTATCAATCAAATAATTTCCTTGATTAAAAGGCAGACGAATGAGTGAACAATCTCCCTGTCCTACATCAATAGTAGAGACCTGCGTATAAGGTTTATAGATACTATATATATGGAAGCTGATTAGTAGTGCGCACAACAATGACACAGAAAATTGAATACTCTTTTTTTCTTCTAATAATAAGAAGATATTAAACAAGATAATGTAATAAAGAATAATAAATGAGAGTGTTGGTTTTTGAAAGATGATTTCTGCATTGAATGAAGTAATAAAGGTAAGAATCATCTGCTGGTAGCCAATCATCACCTTCATAATTAGATCTATTGGAAAAATAAGAGAGAGAAGTGTCACAACATAAAAACAGGATATAAAAGGAGAAAGAAGAACTGTTAAGAAATAAGAAAAGATATTAATCGAGAAATTAAGCGAGAGGACAATAGGAATACCACCTAAATAAATAAGGAAAGAGCGATATGGGAAATGTTTGGTCATAATGACAAGAAAATAAATAAAATATGAAAAGACAAAAGAGATACTAAAGATGATATAAGGATTCTTGATAACATTAACTAAAACAAGAAATGATAAAACATCTAGTTGATTGAACTTCTCCTTCACAAGATCATAAATTACTAACATATAAAAAGCACGATAAAGAGATATATTATAAGGTATAGAAAAAACATAAAAGCCTATAAGTACTTTAATGATGATATCTGCAATATCATCACGTATAAACGATTTAATAAGACTGAGACATTTATAGAGTAAATGAATATGCATTCCTGAAAGAGCAAACATATGTACGAGAGAAAGACTTGTGAGGAGTGAATAGTCTTCTTTAATAGCTTCATCCTTAATGCCTAAGATAAATAGCTTCTGATAGCTTTTAATAGACTTTGAAGAGGAGAAATGTTTTTCTAATAATTGATAAAAGGACGGATGGGATGAGACAGAAGTAATATGGGTGATTTTAGCCTTTGCGACGATGTTGTTAGCTTTGAATGAATGATATTCATCATACCCTATAGGATCTTTACGATGCTTGATTTCTAGAAAGTTCAATTTAACAAGTACTTCATCATTATATTGAAACTTATGATCTGTATAGGCTTTTATCTTCCCATAATCAGTATTTAAAATAACATAATTATCTCTAACATCTTTCACTTTTCCAGAAACAATAGAAGGCACTTCTGATGAAGTCGCTGGTCTAAGTATAATAGGTAATAAAAAAAGAAGAAATAACATCTTTCTTCCAAATCGTTTTACTAGATAAATTAAATAAGCTAATAGAAATATATAAAATAAAGGATGAACAAGATAAGCAACAGATAGTAATAAGACAAATACTGCATAATATACTAAATGATATCTTAAAGGCATAAGTAATCACGGTAGATGAGATATTTCTTCTCACCGATTCCTTGTATATTCATAATGTCTTCTATTGTATAAAAGGGCTGTGTATGCCTATAGTCTATAAACTTCTGTGCTGTTTTCTCTCCTACTCCTTTTAATGTCATAAATTCTTCTATTGTTCCTTTATTGAGTGAAATCATATTTGCTCTTTTTTCTGGCAAGTAAAGACGCATTTCTGCTTGAATACTTCTATTCATATTTAAAGAATCCATGCAGGCATTTTCTTTAACTCCAACTTCCTTAACCAAATCACTCATTGTCATCCCTTCTTTTATAGGGACTTCTCCTGTCTTGTTAAAAGCACCTTCTAATGTAATATAGACTTCTGATTTCTGCGTTGAGCTGACCTTCTCAGGCTTTTGATAACCATATATAAATGAGGCAATACTTAGAAGAATCAGCCCTATAATCTTAATTTGACGCATAAAAAAAGAGAATTAAATTAATTCTCTCTTGTAATATGAAAATGCCTATAAGCAAGATCTGTCGCAATTCTGCCTCTTGAAGTACGTTTGATCAAGCCTTTTTGTAGTAAGTAAGGTTCATAAACATCTTCTAATGTCATTCTTTCCTCACCAATGCTTGCAGCAAGTGCTTCTAATCCTACAGGGCCACCTTGGAAACGATTGATGATACCTAGTAAGTATTTATGATCGACATCATCTAGTCCTAGATTATCTACTTTTAAACGGTCCAATGCCTGCATTGTACGGTCTTTACAACGCTATGCATAATATAGTCAGCGAAGCAGCCATTCCGAATTTCACGGCATCAGTGACTTCGCCTATTATACCTTCCATTTCGATCAGCGCCACAATAAAACGATACATGAGAACTCCGGGAATCATTGGAATTACACACGGAATGGCAATTACATGATTGGGAACTTTAAACCAGCTTGCAAATTTCACGGCGATGATGCTTATCAGCGTAGAACCTGCAAGCGAACCTATTATAATGCCCATATCGAGGCCGATATTGTCGGTTGACGGCCCGAGACTAATGATATTTCGCGTGCAGACGGCAATAATTCCGCCGATTGCCACTACGGGAAGCAATCGCCTGGGAATATTGAATATCATTGAAAAACCCATAGCCGAAATAGCCGCCGCAACAGCGTATTCCCAATATGCGTGGTGCGGCGTTATCGGTATATTCTCGAACAGCTGAAACAAACTTCCGCCTGTGCAAATGTCGTGTAGCTTGATGAACAATGCGATTCCAAAAGACATGGCCGCCAGCATCAACATTGTGTGTACAGCACGCGTTGTCCCTACGGAAATATAGTTGTCGAGCATGTCATCTACGAAATTTATCAACGGAACTCCGGGCACTATAAACAAGGCACATGCTATAAGCGGATGTAAAGGAGTGGTGCTTGTTTGCGGCAACCACAGATATGTGCACCAGGCCAGCATTGTACTTGCTAAAGTTGCTATCGTCATACTCATATACGAGTTGTATTTGTATTTCATCATGACGTCTTTAAGCCTGAAGCCCAATATAGCCGCTATCGAGGCATAAAAGAATGCTATCCAGTCGCAACCGAATTGTATGCAGAAACCACCGCAGGCAAATCCTGCACCAATGGCTGTGGTCCAGGGAGAATAATTGCGTTTTCTGCTTACTATCTGCTCCATTTCTTTCTCGTATCGATCGATAGAATAGTCATTGGTTATTGCTTTCCATGAAAGATTGCTTATGTCGCTAAGAGCGTGCATGTTTACTCCGTGCTTGTCGCAACGTTGAAATTTGGTGTAAGAATGAGTCTCGTCACCGAAATTAATCATAAGCATATTGTAGTTGACATATATATGAAGTCTGTTTTCGGGTAAGCCGAGAAAAGCGGCCACACGGCTTAAGCTCCGGTGTATGCGGCTTGTATCCGCAGCACTTTCCATTAGCAACTTTCCCGTACGTAACAGAAGGTCTAACCTGCGGTGCAAGAATTTGGTCTTATCCTCTACTCTATCGGATTTTTGTATAAAGCCGTCAAATTCTTTATCTTTTGCATTTTCCATAGTCGGAATTCTTTATCAACAAAACAACAAGTGTGTCGTTGAACTCATTAGAGTCTAACGACACGCTGCAATTTTATTTATTAATGTAAGAAAGATGTTTGAACATACTTGTTTCAGTCAACTTCAAGGTCACAATCTCTTATTTCATGCCACGGCAGACCTTGTTCGTTCAGTTCTTTCATAAAAGGATCCGGATCAAATTCTTCCACATTCCAGACACCAGGACGTTTCCACAGGTTTTTCAGAAACAGTTTCGCTCCTATCATTGCAGGAACTCCCGTTGTATATGAAACACCCTGCATGCCTGTTTCAAGATAAGCTTCCCTGTGAGAACAATTGTTATAAATATAGTATGTGTGGTCTTCTCCGTTGATTTTGCCTTTTATTCTGCAGCCGATAGAAGTTTCCCCTTCGTAATTCTCTCCCAAATCCTGGGGATTAGGCAATACGGCTTTTAAGAATTGAAGCGGAACGATTTTTTTACCTTCATAATCGATAGGAACAATAGACGCCATGCCTATGTTTTGAATAACTCTGAGATGTGTAAGGTATTCCTGTCCGAATGTCATCCAGAACCTCGCACGTTTTATGGTAGGATAATTTTTTACAAGGCTTTCTATTTCTTCGTGATGTAATAAATAGCTTTCACGCGGACCTATATTGGGATAATTAAGTGGCCGGTGTATTTCCAAAGGTTCGGTTTCTATCCATTTCCCTTCAAGCCAATACAATCCTTTTTGTGTTATTTCGCGGATATTTATTTCAGGATTGAAATTTGTTGCGAAAGCCTTGTGATGATCGCCCGCATTGCAGTCTACAATATCGAGATAATTTATCTCGTCAAACACATGTTTGTCAGCATAAGCCGTGAATATACTCGTAACTCCAGGGTCGAAACCACAACCTAAGATTGCCGTCAGTCCGGCTTTCTCGAATTTGTCTTTATATGCCCATTGCCAACTGTATTCAAAGTGTGCTTCATCGCGTGGTTCGTAGTTTGCTGTGTCAAGATAGCTTGCTCCGGCACGGAGACAAGCGTTCATTATAGTAAGATCCTGATAAGGCAACGCTAAATTAACAACCATGTCCGGCTTGTAAGTTTCAAGAAGCTTTGTAAGCTCGTCTTCGTTGTCGGCGTCGATTTGAGCCGTTTTTATGTCAGTTCTGCCTATCGACTGTACGATTGCATCACATTTTGATTTGGTTCTGCTTGCAACCATCAGGTCTGTGAAAACATCCGAATTCATCGCCATTTTCTTTATGGCAACTGTTGCTACACCTCCTGCACCTATTACTAAGATTTTTCCCATTTTTAATTATGCTGGTTTAATTACAAAAATATACATATTATATATGTTCGCGTATTTCTTCTGTTGATATTCCTAAGGAATAGAACAAAGAATATGTAAGTAGCTCCTGAGAGAATCCATATCCCATTATCGGTTCCATTACAAGCAAGGAAATATTTATATCCGACGAATGTGCATAATTGGTTATGTTACGAATGTATTCTGGAGCCGGCACGCAAATCAGGTTCTCTATATCGTTTTTTCTTTCTGAGAGATTGTTTAGAATTTCAAGGAAAGTTGTTGCAATTCCTTCTTCGGCATTCTTAATATGAAGTTCAAAACAACCGGCTTCGTTCTTGTATGATTTAATAGGTTCTTCACATTCAAACATATCAATGTCGAAATTTCTCATTTCCTTATAATCAGGAGACTTAATCAGGATTGCATCTGTTGTATTCTCGGATTTTTGCGGAAATCCACCGTCTATAGCCGCTGCATACAACCATTTATTCATATTTGCTTTCGGGAGCCGACGTTCAAATACTCTTTCAAAATTTACAATAAGCCCGAATGCCGTCTTGTCAAGCATTTCTGCGTCTATAAGCAGCGTATATTTACGCGATAAATTTGGATTTTCAGTATAAAATTTCATTTTGCAGAGATATGTTCAGACCTTAAATAAAAGGTTTGAGAAAATGAAATAACCACCCTTGAAAATTTTTCCATTTCGACCGTGTTTTCCAATAATCATCGGTTAATTTTATGCACGATTCCCTTTTATCATCTTCGTATATCGCTTCAAATTCCGATGTCGTGCACTTGTCCATTATCGCTACATTGCATTCGTAATCGTAAGCAAGGCTGCGCGCATTCAGATTTGCCGAGCCCAAAAAACTGAAAAGCCCGTCTACGGTCATTATTTTGGAATGATGAAATCCTCCTCTGTAAAAATACACATCTGCCCCCTTTTTTTGCAGACGCCTTACGGTATATTCCACAACCCTCGGCGTTATCGGTATATCGCTGTTTTCTGAAACCATTATTTCTACGTCCACTCCACGTTTCACAGCATTTCTCAGGGCTTTTTGCAGTTTATGATTGAGTGTGAAATACGGATTTACAATCTGTATATTCTTTTGTGCGCTGTTTATTGCATTAAGAAATGTTTCACGTATTACTTTAGGAGTTTTGTTGGGTTCTCTATTTATTATTGCTACGGCTTTCCGTCCTTTAGTCGGGCATGTATCCGGTTTTAATCCTACATAATCAGACATATTTGCCATATCGTGCGGATAGTATTCTACACCTGCAATATTTTGGTGGGTGGTACGATTCCATATTTTAAGAAAAATACTCTGAAATTCGGCAACTGCCTCTCCTTCTATTCTAAGGTGCATATCACGCCAGTCGCCGACCTCCGGAGTTCCGTTAATATAATAGTCGGCTACATTCATACCTCCCGTATATGCTATTTTCCCGTCTATTACTACTATTTTTCGGTGGTCGCGATGTAAAGCGTAATCTATCCACGGGAATCTCATAGGATCGTATTTGTATATTTCGATACCGCGCTCTCTAAGTTTCTTTATATTCTTTTTTGAAAGAGGTCGGTTGTTTGAAGCATTGCCAAATGCGTCGAATAAGGCACGTACTTTAACGCCTTGTTCTGCTTTTTCTGCAAGTAAATCAAACAAGGCCGAGGCTATAGAATCATTTCTAAAGTTGAAATATTCCAAATGAACCGAGCTTTTGGCCTGTTTTATTGCAGAAAACATATCGCGAAACTTTTCCTCGCCATTTGGCAGCAAAGTAACAGCGTTATTTTCCGTTATAGTAATTCCCGTGTCCTGCAAATACTTTACAAATATAGAATCAGCACGCTGTGCCTGTATTTTCAACAAACAGAAAACAAGTAGTAAAAATACTGTTACCGTAAATCGTTTCACGCCTTAATTTCTTTATGCCGTTAGTTTCTTAATTATTGTGATACTTTTTTACAATATGCAGAATGTTAATATTTTAAAGTCGCTTTTCGTATTAGTTGTTGTATGCGAATCGTTATTTTTACAACATGGTGCTGAAAGAGTCGACAATTCCGAGAAGTTTATTTTTATCATCAACCACTAATACGGCATGTATCTTATTCTTTTGCAATATTTCGTCTATCTCGCTTATTTTGGTTTCCGGAGTAACGATTTTAGGATTTCTCGTCATTATATCGTTTACTGTCAAATCGAAGAATCTGCTTTGCGAATTTTCCATTGCCCGCCTTACATCTCCGTCTGTTATAATTCCTATTACTTTTTCTTCGCTTACAACTACGCATAACCCCAATCTTCCCTGACTCACGTGGATTATCGCTTTCCCGAGCTTCATTTCGGGAGATACGACCGGCAGATTTTCCTTATGCATAACGTCGTTTGCTCTGGTGAGGAGCCTGCGGCCGAGGCTTCCTCCAGGATGGAAACGTGCGAAGTCTTGTGCCTTGAAATCACGTGCGTACATCAAGGCGCATGCAAGTGCGTCGCCCATAGCCAGAGTTGCTGTCGTGGATGTTGTTGGAGCCAGACCGAGAGGCGAAGCCTCGGATTTTACGGGAACAGTTATGTGAACCGTCGTATTTTGTGCCAGCAACGATGACGGATTGCCGCTAATGCTTATTACAGGTATGCGTTTCTCCTCGAAATATGGTAAAAGTCTGAGAAGTTCGTCGGTTTGTCCGCTGTTTGAGAGCGCAAGAACCACGTCGTCTGTACCGATAACGCCCAGGTCGCCATGATATGCATCGAGTGGATTGAGATAAAAACTCGGGGTTCCCGTGCTCGAAAGCGTTGCCGCCATTTTGGCGCCGATGTGCCCGCTCTTCCCTACTCCTGTTACTATAAGTTTTCCTTTACAGTCGAGTATTATTTTTACAGCCTGTTCAAAATGTTCGTCGAGCAAAGGTATTTGGTCAAGCACAGCCTGTGCCTCGTCGCGCAGGCATTGTGATGCAATATCTATAATATTACTCATATCAACGATTTAATCACTTTTTCCAAATCACATAGTTTAAGCATATTCGGCCCGTCGCTCAAAGCGTTGTCAGGGTCGGGATGCACTTCGAAGAAATAGCCTTCTGCGCCGAAAGCTTTGGCGGCAAGAGCTACAGCCGGAACATATTTTCGGTCTCCTCCTGTTTTTCCGTTTGCTCCGCCGGGACGCTGCACCGAATGGGTGCAATCCATTATTACATTCGGCGTGAATTGTTTCATTATAGGGATGTTGCGGAAATCGACCACGAGGTTATTGTATCCGAACGTGTTTCCGCGCTCCGTGAGCCATATTTCGGAAGCACCCGATTCGAGAGCTTTGTGATAAGGATACTTCATATCCTCTCCTGATAGGAACTGCGCCTTTTTTATATTGACGGTTTTTCCTGTTTTTGCGGCTGCAACGAGCAAATCTGTCTGACGGCAGAGAAATGCCGGAATTTGCAGAACGTCGGCTACCTCGCCGGCCGGTTCGGCCTGCCATGCTTCGTGAATGTCTGTGAGGATTTTCAATCCGTATCTGCTTTTTACATCGCAAAGCGTTTTCAATCCTTTTTTTATTCCAGGGCCGCGGAAAGAACGGAGAGAAGTCCGGTTGGCCTTGTCGAAAGAAGATTTGAATATTATGTCGACTCCTAATTTCTCGTTAATTCGGACGAGTTCTTTTGCCACCGTATCGATAATTTCGGCCGACTCTATTACGCATGGTCCTGCTATGAAGATAGGTTTCATCGATTTCTATTTGTCTTGTGTCATTATAGACCGATTGCAAAGGTACTAATTTTTATCGTAGATTTTTGTGGCGGTATATATATGGTGAAATATTTTTTTGTAGCGGTAGTTTTTTATAAAGAAAGGTTCTTTTAATACATTCTATCGTTAATGCAACGTAAGTGCGATTCGTTTTTGCGAACAAGACATATTATCGGGAAAATAATCACCGGCTTGCTCCCTGGTTTTGCAGACAAAAACGGTCAGCCAGTAAGCACTTGAAAATCAGCAGGTGTATATGTGGTAAAAAATATGTCTGAGATAATTCAAAATATCTCAGACATATTTTCGATTATCTCCCTTGTATTTTCAATTATCTGCGGGAAGTTTTTTACCGTGCAAAAAAAATATTTTTTTTAAAATAACGGCTCCGGATTGAAATCTTTGTTTGCAGGGTTTTTCTGTAGCTGGTATAAGTCAATGTCATACTTACGTTGAAATATGCCTTAGAAGTTTTTTCGTATTGGTTGTGTAGGCTTAAATTTTGAGTGCGGCGAAGCATAAATCCTAATAAAAATGCCATTAAAATTTGGTTGTGTCGTAATAATGCCCTAAATTTGCACTCGCATTTGGGAAAGATGTCCCGTGTATTGCGTCCTTAGCTCAGTTGGTAGAGCAATTGACTCTTAATCAATGGGTCCAGGGTTCGAGCCCCTGAGGACGTACAAAATAAAAACCGTCTGCAAATATTTGCAGACGGTTTTTATTTTGTTGTGTGGGTTAGCCGGCTTTGCTGTTGCGCAAGTATCGGGTATGGTAAAGCACACGAGCTTTTATAATAACCGCGTTGATTTATTTTCTGCAGCTTTCTATTGCTGCAATTATCTTGTCGGCAGTCGGCATGTTCTTGTCGGAAAATGCGAATGCTATTTTCCTGTCGGTAGAAACTATGTATATGCGGGGAATAATGCTTGAAGCAAACAAAGAATATATGCTTCGGTCGGATTGCGGAGAGTAGGGGAGCGTAAGGCCTTGTGCCGTCCAGTATTCGTCTATCTGTTCTTCGCTTTCGGCCCTTGCAATGCTTATGAATTTTACCTCCGGTTCGTTATTGTTTTCTGCGGCAGAAGAATAATGGTCGTAGGCCTTCTGTAGTTCCGGAAGCTCCTTTCGGCAGTCGGGGCAGGAGGTGTGGAAAAACGTAAGTACGGTTACGCAGTCGGAAAGGTCGGTGCTGTTTATGGTTGTGCCGTCGTTCATGGTGGCGGAGAAAGCGGGCAGGGGAGAGCCTACGGCTATTTCACGCAGCTTTTCTTCGTTTTCGCCAATACAGCCGCACATGAGTGCGGCTGTAAGTGTTACGCATGTTATTACAGAGAAATGCGTTCTTGAGAATCGTGGTAATGACATCTTATTCTCTTTTTATTTTGCCGGTAATAAAAATTCGTTCAATATAGTTTACAGCATTTGAGCGCACTCTTATAATTTTCTTGAATAGTCCGGGCAAACGGTTCTTGCCGTTGAACGTCACGGTAATCTCTCCTTTTTCTCCCTGCATTATAGGTTTGCTTGAATACATCGGAACGGTACAGCCGCATTCGGAGAAGACCTGTTGCAAAACAAGCGGTTTGTTGCCGTCGTTGGTAAATACAAATCGTCCTTCCTGTACGCTGTCTTTTTTGAATGAACCGAAATCGATAGTTTGCTTTTCAAAAACTATGTGTGCGCCGTCAATGGGTTTCGACAGGGAATCAGTTTTATTTGTTGCGGCGTTGCATGTGAAACTGCACAATGCTGCGAAAAACGCAATAGCTGTAGATCTTTGCAGAATTTGTTTCATTTTATAATTACTTTATTCTTGACTGCATTGTAACCGTTGCCTGTCGCCTCTATTATAAATACTCCTTCACTGAGATTGAAAGTTATGCTGTTTCCTTGAGTGTGGCGTTTTACGAGGAGTTGCCCAAGTGTGTTGTAGGCATTCGCCGTAAGCGAATGGCAATCGGCGGGAGCGGTTATGGTTACGGTGTTGCCGGAAACTTCGATGTTGAGTTCAAGTTGTTCTCTGTTGAACATTCCGGCAGTAAGATAGAGCCTGCCGGATGACGCTCCGTCGATAGAATATTCCATGCCGTCGTAAAGCGGTGTGCTTTCCTGTGTGAGAGCGTCGTAAAGCATGGCGCCGTTAATGCAGCTCGTGCCGTCGAAGCGCAGCTTTGTGGTTTCGTTGTCATCGGCCAGAAGTCCAATCTCGGTTGTTTCGATTTCGGGAACAGTGTTTATGGTCGTTGCAACGTTGCCGGCTACGGTGTATACGCGGGCAAGCGACTGCTGGTTGGGATCGTTGAGTAGAGCAACGTCTTCGCTTTCGTCATAATCAGCATTTGCCGATGTTTCGACGCAAAGTTGCGATTGGGTAACGGGAGCACCGTTTCTTATTGCGGTAATACGGAGGACGTCGGGCTGGTTGGTTGCGCCGCGGGTGGATTTAGGAATTACCGGTACCGGTGATTTTAACAAATTGCCCATGTTTGCGGTGTAGGGTTCTACGCACATCATCGTTTCATTATAGACAAGATTGAGCGATGATTGCTCGTTTTTGGCTTCGACGAAGAATCCTTGCATTGGAGGCACTGTGGAGGCATTGTCATTTGTTCCCGTTACAGTGAATTCTCCTGTATCGTCTTTTTGGATTGCCGATATCGTACCTTTGCTTGTAAGTATCCAGTATTTGGCGTTTACTTTATCGTTGTTTGCTTCGAAGAATTTTTTCATGTCGAGGTGAGCCATGAAAGGATTTCCCACGAGGAAATATTTGCTCGGGGCGGCTGCCGATACGGAGATTGTGCCATTAACTTCGTTAAGGTTATTTTGGTTATTGTGGGAAATAGCGGTGTTGTTGCCTACGGGATTTCCCGATTTGTCGTAGTAGTCATATGATTCGTCGTCTTTGGGCAGGCGGAACATCACGTTGCTTCCCGTATTTAGTGCTTCGCTTACGTCGGTTTTTATCGAGAATCCCGTTCCAGCCGAGTAGGCTTCTTCCACGTCGTTGTAGACGTTGCTCCAAGTCGTGTTTATGGCAACGTTGCGGCTTCCGCCTCCTATTTCGTAAACGGTTGCTTTTGATTTGTTCCAGCCGCGCTGATATACTGCAGGTGCGAACCGGTTGTTTATGGATGTGCTGAATGTTATATTCTTGAACAGTTCTGTTTTTTGGCGTGCGCCATTGGTTGGCAGGTACATGTCGCCTGCGAATGTAGTCTTGAGAGGCGAAGAAAGTGTGTACCACATGTCTGGAGCTATTTCCATGTCAACCCAAGCCTTGTTGTAAGTGAGATATTGCTGGTTCATGATTTCTGCGTTGGGTTTGAAATGTATCTGGTCGCATGTGTGTACGTACCACGGCCGACAGCTGATTCCGCGGTTGCTTTTGCGAGAAACCATGTCGTATTGTATGTCTTCGGTTGTTTCACCGGCAGGGGTTTCGTTGCTTTTATTATACTGCGGGGCGGACGGCCAGTCATAGTTATTTGTCTCTCCGTCTTCGGTTATACTTATCATATCGGTGTTTACGTCGTAGAGATTTGGATAAGTCTCGCCGCCGGCTATTACTACTTTTGTAAAGTCGAGAGGAGCGTAGCTGCCGTTGTTGCTGTTGGAACCGTCGGTGACATATTCGTCGAGCGACGATTTATCGCCGTAAAGCTCGTCCGATGATACGCGCCTCCAGTTTTTATCGTTGTTCCAGTTTAGGTTGCCGGCGTTGCCTGTCCATTGCTGGTATTCGGGAACTACTTTCAGAGTGAATACAAGTTCGCCGTTGCAAGGCGGCTGTTCTGTTCCGGACAGTTCCACGTCGGTTATGTCTTCTTCGAAGTGTAGTTTTATACTATAGTAATATCCTTCTCTGAATTTGAAACTGTTGTCGAAAGCCACTCTCATGATATTATTTGAGCCGTTTTTGGAAGCCGTAATCTCTTGAAGCGTTCCAATGCTGTGCAGTCCTTCTTCGAGTTTGGTTTCGTCTTTTTCATCAGGCTGTATGCCGAGGTCTTTGTATTCGGGGTCGTTGGTGCCGGCAAGATAGATGTATATGTCGTCTGTGGTTTTGAATTTCACAACGCCTCCTGTAACGGGTTCTACAATGCGTATAGGTATGTTAAGCAAATTATTCGAATTAACTGTGCTCCCGCTGCTGTAGCTTACAGTGTGCAGCTGGCCGAGGCCGATTCGCAGAGGAACATCCTCTATATATGCGGGATATTCTATACCGTTGTGTATGCCGTGCAACATTTTGGGCGAATGGTTGCGAACTATTATTCGCACTTCTGCTGGTTCAGTACATATTATAGCGTTTTCTTCGTTGTCCCGCGGAAGAGGAATAGCTACCACGTAACATGCTTTTTCATCGTCATCCTGCGGCACCGTAGCGCGCGGAAAAACATATGAAGACAGGCAAAGATACAATTTTGCGTGATTATCGTCCGTATGCGAGGTCATGAGATGAAGATAATCCTTCATTTCCTGTGTGTAATTTTCTGTTACTTCGCAGTCCCATGTATCGGCGGAGGGATATTCGTCGCGGAATACTTTTATGACATCAGAGAGATAGACTGTGCCGCTTTGCGTTTCGGTTTTCTCTTCTATATATTCGTCCATTGAACCGCTGTACCAGTCGAATCGGGCATTTTTTTCGATTTCTATCATTTCGCCGTCGCCGGTAGTGGATTTGCCCAGCAAGTCGATTTGCACTACTGGAAGCTGGTTTTCGCAGCAAGTGATGTTGTCGAGGGCGGGAACAATCACGCCGTCTATTTTCACAACTCCCGACGTACGGACGCGGAAAGTGCATTTCTTTGCGCAGTCGTCCTCGACATCGAACGACAGCGCGGGATTCTCCAACTCTTCCGTGGAGCCTTCCGAACCTTTTGTCTGGGAATAGAGTGCTATGATATATTCTTTTCCCGATCTGAGATGACTGTCGTTCGGGCTGGTGTTCAGATAGAACATGCGGCGTCCGTCGCTTGCAGTCTGAAACGCGCCGTTGTCCGACTCGTCGAAATAAGTGGTAAGGGAAACTTTTCCGTAAGTCTGCTCTTGGCTGGCGTTGTTTTCGTCGTACTGATATTTCAGCACGGCTTCGTTGAAGGCTGTTTCGTAATCTTCGTTGTCGGCTATTGCTTTGTCGTAGATATCCTTTTGCAGGAACGTATAAAATAATGTTATTTCTTCGGCGTCGTCTTTATTTGTCGATTCTACAGCTCCTACCGAGGCCAGCAACGTTTCGAAAGGCAATCCTACTTTCACGTCGGCTGTTTCCTCGCCGTTGCATATCGGCTTTGCCTGGTTTGCTTCCACCTCGGGCTTGGCTACGTATACGCGGATGTCGTCGATTGCATAGTCGGCGCCGTTGGAACTTTTGCAGTTGTTCTCGAGCGTGAGTAAGTAATGGTCTATGTCGTTCGAAGTAACGCCCTGCGAAACGGTGTTTGGTATGAAAGAATAATAAATATGCATCCATTGTCCCAGGTTATTACGATCGAATGCCGGTGGATCTTGGTCCAATACCTTGTCCACGTATCCCGAAACGAAGCTGTGGAGCGTTATTTCCTCTCCGTTTTTAAGTTTGGCCTTGAAGTTGAATATAAGGTTGGCAACCTCTTTTGCGTTGGAGAACTCCGCCAGCCATGCCGACACGTAAAGTGTGCTGCCTGTGCAGAGTGTAGGTATGTCGGTTTCTGCCATTATACCAGGATCGGCCGCAGCGTTTACGTAGTAGAAAAAGCCGGTTTCCTTACCATCTGTGTTGAAGTATAGTCGGTCGTGGAGTCCTGTTTCGGGATATTGATGTTCTGCATATGATTTATAAGGCGTCGCTTTAGAGTTGTTGGATATTACGTACATGCTGTAATCGTGATAAGTGTCGTATCCGAAACCGTAAGAATCGTGAGCCCAGGGAACAGGCCATTTGTATGTGTTGTCTGCGTTCCCGATATTCCGTATATAATCGCTTCCGTTTGGCAGCGAATATAGTTTATTGTATTCATCGAAGTTTAGCTGTGCTCGCGGACTGCCGTATTTACTTTCGAGATACGATTCCCTATGTTTTTCGTATTTATTATTATTCAGCAGTTCTTCTTCGTTCACCATTGAGGCTGCTTTGTCTGACAGGAAAGTAACCACGAATTCCGCTATCTGCAGGTCGGCGGCTCCGTCGGCGGTTTTCAGACGATTGCCGTTCTCGTCTTTTCCGAACACTTTTACTATATATCTTCCTTCATTCGCGTTGGCTGCGCTGCATGTTATCATGCGGTTGTATTTAAGGCTTCCGTCTCTGCCGTCGCTGTTGTATATCACATAGTTTATATTGCCGTTGTCGTCGTATACGTTTCCTGCGTATATACTGTATGGGCAGTCGCCTTTGAATATCTCAGACTGTTCGTTTGTCTTGGCGTTGTAAGTTATTATGTCGAAGCTGCACATGCGGCGGTATTTTCCGTCGGAGGTTTTATAGTATAACGACGACGCTGTTTTCTGGTCTACGGGCATGGGGTAGTCCAAACGTATCTGGAAGTCCTGCCCCGTGCGTGCCGATACATGCCTGCAGTATGTATTAATGAATTCTTTGTTGTTGTTGGCCGAGCCAGACAGTTCTTCGGCAAAATCCCCGCCGTTTTTAACGGTGAACAGGTGGCGGAATACTATTGCAGGCTCCACTATCTGCTTGCTCGAAAGAACAACGTTGCTGTTCATATCGAAAGTCTGGCTTAAATCGACGGCAATGTATTTGGTATCGAAGTCGACACTTGCGGGGCATTGGAAAGTTGCAACTGTTCCGTATATACGGCTGCCGCTGTCTACCGTAGGATTAGGGGCAACATTACCATTATATATTGTCCAGTTATCAGAGCCGAATATATTTAAAATTTCGTTTATACTACCTCCTTCGGTGAATCTTTTTACAGGGTCTCCTCCATGATCGTCGTAACAATTCGTAACTGTAATCAGTTCTTTTTTTTCATTGTCGGTTGCGCAACGGTAAAAAAAATCTTTATTTCGTTTATCTTTGTCTGTATCTAGTTTATTAACCGTTGCTTTGCTGAAACAGTTTGTCAAAACAGCTCCGGAACCGAGCCAACCGGATATGGAGGCACTTTCTATACCTGTTATTGTTCCATATACACAGCAGTTGGAAATGTTTAGCGTGCAGCCTCCTGCTGCTTCGCAGCCTATGATTCCGCCGGCGTTTCCGCTTTCGCCTGATGTGGTGGCCGTAACGTTTCCGTTAAAATAAAGCCTGTTCATAGTTATGGTTCCAGGTTTATTCCTTGTGCCACCTATGAATCCTCCTACGTATTGGTCTCCGGTTATATTGGCGTTTTCGAGCCGTGTGTTCTTGATGACGGCACCGGCACCTACGCAGCCGAACATGCCTACAAACTGCCTATTGTTTTTATTTATTGTAAGATTGTAAATGGTATGTCCGTTACCGTTGAATGTTCCTTGATAAGGATAATTATCGTAAAAGGCTATAGGCTCTACGTCACGTCCGCTAAGGTCGATGTCGGCTGCCATTATGGCCGAAAGGGTTGTCTCTTTTTTATTATTGTTTACTCTGTTTACAAACTCGATATAATCATCGGCGTTAGTTATAACAACATCGTAATTGTAGCCCGACAGAACCGAACCTCCGTAATATCCGCTGTTTTTTACATGGTGCACTCCTTCGGGATTAATACGGAAGTCGAGATATGAAGGGTCGCTGTCGGTAGCGTAGTCGTACCAGTGCGAGAAGTTTTCCTCGTATTGGCTGGCTGTGGCAAAGTCTGTAAAAGGTCGGAGCGTTACGCATTCGCCGGGGATTACGTATACGGTATGTTCGTCTACGTGGGTGCGCTGGCGGTTGCCGTTTGTAATTCGGTTGTCATCATCATGAGTTAGAAAACTGTAATCGGGCATTGATATTCCGTTGGCGATGAGAAAGTCTTTGTCTTTGGTCCATTGGCCGTTGTCGTCAAAATTGTCCCAGCTGCTCCATTCCTTTATCGTATTGGTGTTGCGGTTGCGTTCGTCAACAAAGCCTTTTGTATGGACGAAAGAATAATCTTTCATAAAGGTAATATAGTCTTCTTGCAGAATCTGAAATTCCGCCATGTGGATGTATGAGGCGCCTGCCGTTGTTTCTTTTATGGTAAAGCGTAGGTATTTGTAGTTTTCCCAAACGGGATAATGTGCGGAGGTCTCTGTTGTTAAAGGACCGTTGAACGGAATGTTCCAATCGCATAAATGTTCCCACGTGTTCCCATCGAGGCTTCCTTGAACGTCGAATTTGGTAGGGTGGCTGTTACTCTCTGGCATATCGCGCCTCGTAATTTGAAAGTAAATTTTTGTTCCGGCTATGTTTTTGCGGAGCTCTACCTGAAGGTAGTGGGTATCTGTTACTTTATTGTGCCAGTCGGAATGCCAAATAGTACTGTTGTCGCCGTCGATAAGGTTGTTGAAGTCTTTTCCTTGCTCTTCGTCGCTTGCATTGCTGCTGAACTGGCTGGCGTCGGTTATCAGTTTAGTTTGGGCCTGAGTAATGTTTGCCGAAAGCGGCAGCAGCGCTATAAGTATGATTCGTATTATACTAAATATATTTGTTTTCATAATAATGTATTCGTTCGCGTATTGTTTGAATATCTGTCGACGGATTTGAATTTCGGAATTACACTTTTTTGTCAGTATGTCGCCACGTGTATGATTGCGTGTAGCGTTGCTGCGACGGGGCTTGCCGAAGTGGCGGAAAGCTCCCGCTTGTAAAAAAAATTATCTCTGAGGTATTTTAAATTATCTCTGAGATATTTTAAAATATGTCTGAGATGTTTTTTTGCATGCCGTTCGGGAGTATGAAAAAAACACGACGCACTTTTCCGATGTCTGTTACGGGAACATTGGTTTTCTGTCCTGTTTATTGTTTGACAAAAGCAAGTGTGCATGATGTTTGTTGTTTGAATAGTGTTGGCCTTGCCGGATTTGACGACGGGCGGCGTATTGTTTCCGCACCGTATGCAGGGTGGGGCGGTGAGGTCGGCGGCAGCGGCGCGGCAGGGTTGTTATTCGCGTATTATATATATGAGGCGTTCGTACTGGTATGTGGTTGTTCCGTTGTTTATGCTTATGGTGGCTTTTACTTCGGCTGTGCCTGTGGAGCTGTTGAGTTCTCCGGTTATTTCGCCTGTGTTTTCATCGAGAGCGGGATATGTTGTAAATATTCCACCGTCCTGGTTTACGGCAATGTTTATTGTGTATTGTCCTGGCTGCAGGTATGCGCTTCCGTCCGAGGCCTCGCGGATGAGAGGGTTTATTACGAATTTTCCCTGTGTGCCGAACTTTATGTAGTATTCGTTGTCTTTCTTCTCGTTTATTACGGCCGGATATCCTCCGATAGGGGGATAGAAAAGCACGTCGAAATCCAGAAGATAGTCGGTGAACGATATTGGTATGCATATGTAGTCGTTGCGGTTGATGTAGGTGAGCTGTTCGGTTAGGGAGTAGAGCTGGTTTGTGCTGCTGCCTTCGCGGCTTATGTTTACGCTTACGAGGAAATGGCCTGTGGCTTGCGACTGTACGAGCGATTCGCGCGCATAAAAGTGCTCTGTCTTTGTTTCGCCGGCGCCGGCGGCGAGCGTTATGGCGTTGGCACCGCTGAAGTTGAGCGTTATGGTCTCTGTGCCGTTGTCGGGAAGGAGCACCGGCGCGCCTTCGAGTGTGGAGTAGTCGGGCAGTAGGGGAATGTTGCCTGTGTTGAGCGGAGAGAACGATACGCTGTTTACGGTAATGTCCTTGCTTGCGTTGTTGGAGAATGCGAACTCTATTTTTGCAAGCATTCTCACCACTTCGATAGCGAACGATTCGTTCACGTGGCCCGTGACGGTTATTTCCTGGCGCCCGCTCATGGGAATGTTCTGGTCTTTATAGCTGTTGTTGGGCATGTTCCACGCGGCGGATGACAGTTGCGCGTCTGTGGGTGCGGCCTGGCCAGTGGTGAATGTTATGCCTGTTTTGCTTTGAAGTTCGTCTTTCGTGATGTTTGCAAAGGCGTAGGCGGTGTATCGGCCTGTTGGGATTTCGGCGTTTATGGTTTCTTCCTCGACGGCGGCTGTGAGGCCGGCAGGGCGTTCGAGAATGGCTCTCACTGTTCCGTTGCTGCTTACAAGAGCAATCCACCATGTGTTGATTTTCTCGTTATCGCCGGAGGGATCGGTGGGTACGCCGGGCGATTTTACGGAAATGGAGAATCGGGTTTCGGAAGAAGCTGCCGGTGTCTCGTCTTCGGAACACGAGGCCAGAAACAGCAGGCTTAAAAACAATATTGTTGTGTGAAAACGAAAGGCGCTCATATTTGCGGAGTTTTTAGAAACTTATTTGGGGCTGCAGACGAAAGTTCCATTTGCGCACGAATATTCTCATACGTACGTTGTCGTGTTCAGGCAGTTCGGGGGTGAGGTTGCCCGGGCCTGTGAACGAGATTCCTACGCGGTATATGTTGTTGCGCACAATGCCGTATTCCATTGGGAACGTTTCGTGCGGGTCGCTGTCTGCATTGGCGTGGCGCAGCCACAGGTTGTAGTAGCATATTCCGCCGGTGAACTGTTGTATTTCGGCAAGGTCGGAGGGGTGTTTTGCCTTGTAGCCTTCGGCTGCTTCCCTGTTGTTGAAATATATCGCGTTGTCTTCGCTCATTTCCTGGCGCGTGGGGGTGTATCGCCAGAATGTTTTTCCCGCGGAGTAGTCGGCGTTGTCTTTTACGGTGGCTCCGGCGTCGGTATAGACCGTACGCGGTTCATAGATTGCCTTGAACACGAGGCCGGTGATGAATCGTGAATCGTGGAGCGATTCGTACTGCGTGTTTTCGTTTGCGTATGCTATTGTCACATATGTGTCGAAATCGTATCCGTCTTGGGTGTAGGGCTGGGGCTGCCCGTCTGAAAGGTATTTTGACAGCTCGTTGCTTTGGCCGAACAGGGTCTGGTAGTTCTCGCGTATGTTTTGTGCAGCTGTTTCGCCGTACCAGGTGGACAGTATTTCGGAGGTGCTGCTTATTTCTGCGTTTTTAGATAAAGTGTGTGGCTCTGCCACATAGTTTGCCGGCATTCCGTCAGCGTCGGTTTCTTCGGTGCCGCATACTGAAAGGTTGCTGAAATCGTAGCCCGCGGTGACGTGCTTGAGCATGTAGGAGGGCTGCTGCATTATGTTTACTGGAAGAACGTTGGTTACGTGTACCGTTGCCACGGGCTCTTCGGCGGATTTGCCGTTGGAGATAACCGTGTATGCGAGTTCCGTGGCGGATGTGGCGTTCTGCCCGTTGTTATACCACAAATCTATGCGGGCGGCTGCGCGCTCCAATGTAACACTGGCGCGGAACGGGCTTTCTTTATTGCCCGTGTAGGGGTTGAAGACTATCTTTCCCTCGTCGGTGGCATGGCCTGCAGTGGACATTACGAAACGGGTGTAGTCGGGAATGGCGTCGGCAGCCTGGAATGTTTTTTCTACGATGTGTGTGCGCAACTCTCCGAGAGTGGTGATTGCGGGCAGATTGCCGGTGTTGGTAACCACTATCACGCGGTCGTTCTCCTGGGGCTTGAATCCGTTGAGGCGGTAAACGGTGGAGTATTCTGTTCCGTTGCCTGTGTTTACCGAAAGATTTGCGTCGGCAATGTATTCTTTGTGGATTATCGTGGTCGTGGCGGGTGCGTTTACTCCTTCGCCGTTTTCGTCGTGATAGAAATATAGCGTAAGATCTTGGATTTCGTTTTCGTGACGTATGCCCGGTTCGAGACCGTCGCCGTTTTCGCCGCCGCTGGGGGTGACGCGTGTGAGTGCAGGCACCGAAATCTGCAATCTTATATATGTGGCAGTGTCGTTTGCGGATGTTCTGTCGCCGGTGTACCGGTTATCGTCAGAACATCCTGCAAGGCACAGCAGAACTGCAAAGGCCAATATGTTACGGATTATTGCCATTGTAGTGTTATGAATATAGATACTCGGATGCGGATTTTAGAATTCTACGTTTTGCAACCTGCGTGACCAGCTGAGCACATTGACAACTATGTCGCAGTAGGCCCAGGAATCTCCTTTGAGGAAGAAATTCAGACGATAGTCGTATTCGCGGTCAAGATACTCCTGGGGAGTATAGTTGTATGTCTCGTAGGCAGTGCGTCCCTCGGCCAGGATGTACGGCAGGTTGATAAGGGCTACGGTTTTGCCGGAATTGAGGTTGCGTATGCGCAGCATTGCGGAGTTATTGCTGTTGCTGCTGTCGAACATAAGGCGGTTGAACATTATGTCGTAGTGGGCGGTGCGTTGGAAATTACCTGTTTCCGTGCCGCTATCGATGATAATGCCGTTGTTGTCGAACCGCGTTGTCCAGTGTTCGTAAGGTGTGTATCTTATGGAGTCGGTAGTGACGACGGAGTTGTCGGGGCCGAGAATGGCGTTGTTGTCGATTATCGTCACTTCGTAATTGTTGTCGAAAATATTGTCGGGGTCATCGATCTGCCGCAGTGTGATGTTAAGATGCTTGGTGTTGCGTATGAGCGAGACGGTTGCATAGGTGGCGCGGTCTTTTGCCACGCTGACGAGCTGGTCGTCTATAGGGTATATTGAATAAGGCGCCTGTGTTTTCTGCATGGGCGGCACTTTCTTTCCGTCCTGCGGAGCGTATGACATCACTTTCAGCGTGTGCCACAGCGTGTCGAGCGGCGCTTCGTTGCTTACCTCGTGCAGCTCCGTGCCGTCAATGGTGTAGTCGGAGCGGTCGAGCGATATTTTTAGGGATGACGTGTCGGAAACTTCGGTGCGGCGGTATTTTGCGCCAGGAGTTTTCAGAGCTTCGTCCCAGTCTTTCTGCATGGCCACGGCCTGCAGACGGTAGCGGTGACCGGCCGGCAGTTCCTGCGGCGTGAAATGCATGGCGTAGCCGTATTTGTTGAGCGGCAGGTGCGAGTCTGTATTCGCTACGCTGCGTTCGGCTACTTTTTTGCCGTCTTCATCATAAACGTACAGTGTTACGTAACCTACGTGATCCTTGAACATGTCGGCCCTGGCGGTGTTGTAGTCGTAAACAAACCGTACGTACAGACCCGTGGGACAGTCCGAAATGTCATCTTCGATCATGGTGCACGACGTAAACCACAATGCTGCACATGAAAGAAGCGTGCCGGCGAGGATATGAAGAAAACGATTCATTGGTTGTGAGTAAATTTTATAATGAACGAGTCCGTTTTAAATTGTCTCGGATGTATTTCAAATTATCTCAGACATATTTTGAATTATCTCTGAGATATTTTAAAATATGTCTGAGATAATTTTTGATGTCTCAAATTTGTTTTTTTGAAACTCGGTGCCGGCAAAGGCCCTGCCGTAAACCGGCGCCGAGTTTTATTGAAAATCGAATCAGAATTCGTGGTTTTGTGTACGTTTAGCCCAAGAAAGGATGTTTATGCTGAATGCAATCCATTTTTCTTCGGTCTTGTTGTCGTCAGACTTTTCTACGTTAGCATTCGGAATAACGGGAGAACCGATGTTCTTAAATGCAGAAACATTTACGTCGTACCAGTTATTACGAACCATACCATAACGGCCGAGGTAGTTCTTGGCGTCGTTGTCGTATACTTCGCTTGTAGTGTTTCCTGTTGTTTCTTCCCAGGGAGCGAGGTCGCTTTCATCGTTTGCATTATCGCCTGCAAAGTGTTTGAAACGCAAATCGTAGTAGCTTATGCCTTCAGTGTATTCAACGAGTCTGATGTTATTGTTTACAGTATTGAGAATAAAATTCTTTGTCTCGTCATCTAACTGAAAGTCGCTGTTTTCGAACTTATCCTTAAGATTGTCAGGTATATTGATAGTCAAATTCGAAAGAGTTACCACTTTGCTAATTTTATTTATTGAAAAAGTTGCTTGCACGCAATTTGTATAATTGACTTCTTCACCGGCTTTGAGATTTTGCTGGAAAAGATTTTCGAGGGCTTTGTTTTCTACAGCTTCTTTTATCGCATGGCTTTTTGCGTTATCAGGAGTATATGCTTTTGTAAGGTCCCCATTCACTGTATAGAAAGTACCACCTTCGAATGTTACCTTAAGTACGGCACGAGTGGTGTTCTTGTAATTTTGATGAGCTATATCGAAAGTATTTTCGTGGCAGTATAAAGGTTTAGAACCGGCATCAATAAAATTAAATGTTTCTTCCTCGTCGTATTGCTTATCTTTGCTATAAGCAGGGTCTATACACCAATAAGTACGATATAACACGTCTTTGTTGCTAAGCTGATGATTCATGGCTAATGTACCGACAAAACGATAGTTATCTCGCTTGTCGTTTTTATAGCCGATATATTGTTCTGCGTCTGCTCCGAGGTTGCGTACTATGTAAGAACTTGCCTCTGTGTTGCCGAGGGCCCATTCTACTGTTTTTACTGTTGCTTTTGTATCGCTATCGCCTTCTTTTATTTCTACAGAGGCATTGTTTGCATTAAGAGTAGCTTTTGCGACAGCGCGCTCTACGTATACGTTGCCGGCAGGACTGTTTTTTGCTTCTTCTTCAGTGCTTTTAAGCTCGCCAGTCAATTTTACTAATGTTGTCACATTAGAAAGTGTAGGTGCTGTTGTCGCATTTCCTCCAATTGTGTTCGACAACGGAGCATTGGCCATAAAGAAATGGTCGTCTTTGGTGCTTTTTAAAGCATTTTCGGTTGTTTTCTCTACGAGTTCTTTAAATGTTCCGTTGAAATTTGTTCCGTTGATTATGCAGCCGGTTTCGCTAAGCGTCATAACGTCGTCATAGTTTATAACAACCAAACCATAGAGGTTATCGTCGTTTCCGAGAGTGACATCCTCTACTTTTACGGCTTTTGTATATTCGGAAGTGATGTTGTCGTTATCGGGATCTGTGCTTTGGTTGCCCATCAGATTGAGATCGTACATTCCCTGGAATGTGGCGTCAGATTCGTTCGTTCCCTTGAACAGGAGCAATGCAGCGTTGTCTACTTTGTATTCGTTGGCAGTACCGTCGTCGTAGTTGTCGTTCGCCGCACGGAAAGCCGAAGACGAGGTTGTGGGAAGGTTAACTTTAACTGCGATATATCCGTCGCCGTTAAATCCGCCGCCTGACGGCTTTTTGCCGCCGCTGGTTACGTCGTCGCTGGAGCAGGCCGACATTAATGCTGCCGCGAGTACTCCGAATAAAATCTTGTTTAGTTTCATAACTAATAATGATAGAAAGTGTGTTATAAATAATTTGTTTATGATTTCGGTTTGTTTATTCTTCGGCTATCATTTCTTTGTTTTTTGCCGCTTCGGGCAGGTTGCCTGCAGCGGTGAAGTGGCGCACGGCCTCTTCGTAGTTGCCGGAGTTGGTGGCTATGACTCCGCGTGCGTTTTCGGCCTCGGGAGCGTTGCCTGCTTTCTTAAGCAGCGATTGGGCCTGCGCATAATCGCCGCGCTTTATGGCTGCCACGGCCGCATTGGTGTTTGCAATGGGGCTGTCGGGGTAGTATCGCAGCGCGGTTTCGATTGTGGCATTGAAGCGTTCGGAGCCTTCGGGGTAAAGGCGCGCAACGCGGAACATCTGGTTGAGCGACATCAGTTCGGGTGTCTTTTCTATGATTTCGGCGAGCTTTTCATCGCTCATGGGTTTAAGCCTTGTGCTGATAGCGAACTTGGTGCAGCGTAGTTGCGGGAACCATACCGGAAGAATCTTTGAGCGGTAAAGGGCCGCAAAGCGCTTGTCGGTCTTGAGCTCGCGTTCTTTCGCGTCGAAGTCGGCGGGGCCGTAAGTGGGCCGGTCGATAAGCTGGAGCAGGTCGCTGCGCTGCTGTTCCGTAATATCCTTTGCTTCGGTTACCTGCTGGCGGAATTCTGCCCAGTTCTCGGGAACAGAGCTGTACGTGCATTTTTCTGCGGGTAGGCTGAATCTTTTTCCAATGTATTCGGCCAATGCGCGCGAGCGGTTGGTTGCCAGATAGTCATTGTGCGTATACGGCGACTCGGGCGAGGCGTAACCGCAGATTGCTATCGACGCTATTTCTACGTCGGGGTTGCTGAGTGCGTAGTGTACGGAGTCTTCAATTATTTTAAGCTGTTCGCGGTTGTCTATGCGCTGCCCATTGCGGCATACGTAAGGCTGGTCGTGAAGTTCCACTTTGTCTACTTCGAACTGTACGCGGGCGCGGCCCTCATGAACCGATACGGGCAGCGGAGTTACGGGCGGTGTGATGTATGCAACTCTCATGCGCGGAGCCGGATTGAGGTTGAGCGGAATGGGCTCGCCTATGGCTTTGCCGTAGGGCCGCCCGCAGCCGCAGGTGTCGTAGACGAAATGCAGCGCGGCCTGGTTGTGCCGCATCCATGAGCGCATGGCTGTTTTTTCGGTATAGGAAACGTTCTGTGCCTGGCCGTTGAGGCGGCGCACCTTTTCGGTGACGTTGTAGCTCTCTATGTTTTTTATGTTAATGGCCCCACGCTCGTAGGCGTAGTGCATGTTGCGTCCGCTTATGAGTATCGAAGGCATTGCCACCTCGGCTCCTCCGGGGCCGGATATTACCGGAGTGACGAACATTTGTTCGTTCGATTTTAGGAGCAGCTCGTCGAGCACGAAGTCGAGAGATACATGAAAAGCGCCGCCCGACAGGTGGAAATCGACGTTAGCGGTTTTGATTTCCCCGCCTTTGTCGGCGCGGATTGCCTGCGGCAGCAGGAATGCGGCGAGTAGCAGTATGTATATTCGTTTCATCGGTTGCTGGGATGTTATTTAAATGTAATGGTGTTGTCAGAATATATATAGGAATACCAAACCGATTTTGGTTACGCCAAGATAGTTTGTGGTGCCGTCGGAAAGTTTTCCGCCGCATTCGCCGCATTCGTACTTGTCGAACCATACGTGGTCGTAGCCCACGCCTATCTCGGCTTCGATGTTCCAATGGCGTGAAAGAATCCATTGGTAGCCGTAGGTAAGGCCCAAACCGGCATAATCGCCTTCATACCGGTGGTTGCTTACCTCGGAGCGGATGTTGTCGCCGCTGAAGAACTTGCCCGGAATAGGCAGGTCTACGTTGGTGGCGTTGAACTGACCTCCCATCAAATGCACACCTAAGAAGTGTCCGTTGAATTTCGAACACGGCCACCACCGGTACTCCGGCATAAGCAGCCAGTGCTTCGCTTTTCGTTCGCCGTGTGTCTTGGAATCGAACGACCATGCATTAAGTCCGTAAAACAGTTGCGCGGTCGACTTGCTTCCTATACCTATCTCTACACCGAGGTTGGGAGTTGTTGTTGCGTCGTATAATATATTGGTCTTAACTGCGACTTGTCCGTAAACGAAAGCCGTGGCAGCCAATAATATGAGCATACATGATATTCGTTTTTTCATGAAAAATATATAGCTTGCGTTTCCTTTTAGTTAATTATGTTCTTATTATAGTGAATAAAATAAATTTTCGTAAAAATCGCAGTGCAAAAGTATATACAACAATCGAATCTACCCCCCCCCGTGAGTTAAATTAAGTTAATAACAAGAAAAACGCTTGATTATTTCAAAGAAAGCGTGTATATAAAAGCAGGTAGCCGATTTTATATAGTTGTGAGGGAATCACACATTATTATATTATAGAAGATGTTTTTGCGTCGTTATGTTTTGCGTGTATTTCTTGTATGCAGGTTTCATGTTTGTCAGTATTATGTTTTGAATGGTTTAATGCAATTGCGGTACGAATGGCATGGGAATCGCAGAAAACCGAACTGGGAAGGTTTTATAAAAAATAGTCTTTCGTGAAGAAAATATATTTTTTTACACGGTAAAAAACTTCCCGCAGGAAATTGAAAATACAAGGGAGATAATCGAAAATATGTCTGAGATAATTTAAAATATCTCAGACATATTTTTTGCTACATATACACACGCTGATTCTCAAGTGCTTGCCAGCTGACCGTTTTTGTCTGCAAAACCCTACGGAAAAGTATCACGGTTTTCGTGGAAAGCAGTATTCTTTTTCTGTAGCTGGAATTTTTTATATCAGTTTGGCGGGAGTTGTTTTTTTGTGCCGGTTTTCTTCTTTAATGTTGGCAGAGGGGGTAGATTTACGGTATGCAAAACGTTGTGTGCGGTATGTGGCATTTGGCACGCAGTTTGTAAATATCATAATGTAACATTATAAATAAAAGATTATGAGTAACAGAGGAAATAAGAACTGGCTACCCGATGCATTCGGCGATTTTTTTGAAAACAGTTATATGAGCCGCACCAACGGCACGGCTCCGGCAATAAACGTTCTTGAAGGGCGTAATGGCTATCGTGTGGATGTGGCTGCTCCGGGCATGAAAAAGGAAGATTTCAGAATTATGCTCAATGCTGAAGGCGATCTTGAGATTCACATGGAGAAACGCCGTGATGCAGCCGACGCCGCTAAGGCTGACGAATACCGCTTTCTGCGCCGCGAGTTCAATTATAACCGCTACAGTCAGACGCTTATACTGCCCGACGATGTGGACAAGGACAGAATCGAGGCAAGGATGAGCGACGGTGTACTTTCGGTGATACTTCCCAAAGTGCGTGAGGAGGAACAGCCGAGAATATCCCACAGTATAAACATAGAATAAGTGCGTGTATGTCGGTGCAGCTTGCTGTTGTCTACGCGATAGTTGCCTTAGCGGCACTGTTTGCGCTTCGCGGAGTGTATCGTGTTTTTAAAAGGAGGGACGGCTGCAACGGCTGTTCGGACTGTCCTTACTGCAACGGGCATAAGCGCAGGGGCAGGGGCCGTCGCAACTGTAAGGAACGCACGGGAACAGCGCGGAAAAGGTGAGCTGCGGCCGCTAAAGGCAGGAAACTTTCGGAAAAAAGCAAATTTTTTGCCTTAAAGTTTGGGCAGTTTGTCAAAACCTGCTACTTTTGCACCCGAAACGTAATAAATGGTGCCTTGACCGAGCGGTTAGGTAACGGTCTGCAAAACCGTCTACAGCAGTTCGAATCTGCTAGGCACCTCTATCGGAAACAAGATAAGCGCAACCGGAATGAAATCTGCGGTTGCGCTTAAATGTTTCTTAAAATGCAAGGATGACGGAGAGGAAAGTAAGACAATCGAATCTCGAGTTGCTCAGAATTGTCGCGATGTTGCTCATCGTTGCCCATTAGCCAATGTAGGCAAAAGAAGGGAAAACAAAAGTGGTTAAAATCTATATAATTACTGATTATTAGTTATTTGTATAAAACTGGTGGTTTCTGATACATTTCTTGAAAATCCCTATTATTCTTCATTTTTGTTACTTAAAAAGATACTCGTTTGTGGATTATTTCGTAATCTTTGCAAGTGAATATAAAACACTGAAGAACAATGGGAAGAAAAAGGAAATCACTGGTGGAGAAATCCCCGTTCAAGTTGCGCCGCCGCAAGCTGGCGGACGGACGCATATCCCTGTTCCTCGACCGTAGCGTGGACGGCGGGCACGAGTACGAGTTCCTGCAACTCTACCTCCTGCCCGAAACCTCTTCTACGGCGATACGCCAGAATTCAAGAACCCTCCGCAAGGCGGAGGAAATCCTGCATAAGCGCACCGAGGCACTGCTCAGTGCTAAGGCGGAAGCGGAACTGGCAAGCACCGGCGCAGGGACGCTTCTCTCGGATTGTCTCCAGACCAGTAGCAACAACCACAAAATGCGAGGCCTGAGGGATTATGAAGGTATTTTAACCCTCAGAAAAATCCTGCTTATATTCCGTCCCGATATACGGCCTTCAGAAATAGACAAGCAGTTCTGCCTTGATATGATTAATTGGTTCCGAAACACTTACATAAACAAGAGGACGGGGACACCCATATGCGCGAGAACCGCCGATACATATTGCCAAAGATTCCGCACGGCTCTTAATGAGGCAGTACGCGAAGGACTCATAGACAAGAATCCGTGGAACAAACTTGAGACCATCGAGAAGATAAAGAAGCCGGAAAGCAAGCGCGAGTATCTGACCATTGACGAGATACGGAGCATGATTGCCACCGACTGCCCCAATGAGCTTGTGAAGAGGGCTTACCTGTTCTCCTGTTTTACAGGTCTTCGTATCAGCGATGTAAGAAACCTCAAATGGG
>OHBJ01000213.1_pt1 | contig 33342 bp, 22 predicted proteins | sample 1577241 | NCBI WGS metagenome assembly OHBJ01 (sample SAMEA3541594, study PRJEB24748) | human gut metagenome | biome: human gut; feature: human-associated habitat; material: faeces | place: China | collected 2012 | reverse complement strand
ATTTTCGATTATCTCCTATGTATTTTCAATTATCTGCGGGAAGTTTTTTACCACACAAAAAAAATATTTTTTTTCGCAGGAAGTGAAATTCCCGACAACGTATCCGCAGACGATTTTTCGCCCCGCCGCCCCAATCAGCACCCAAGCCCACACTAATATAAACAGAAAAACCGGAAAAACAAAGCACAAAATCGTTCCGTACGGCACTTTATGGAAAAAAATGGCTAACTTAGCAGACTGTGAATCATACAAAAAACAATCATACATGAACACCGGAAAAAAAATCCTTCTCTCAGCCATGATTTTCATGGCTGCGGGTGCCACGGCGCAGAACGAACACATGCGCCGCATGAACCCTGTAAACTTTTCGTGCGTAAAGATAAACGACGCATTCTGGTCGCCCCGCCTCGACCGCCACATGACGGCCACGCTACCCGTATGCATTGACCAAATAGAGAACAAAACAGGGCGCATGAACAACTTCGTGAACGCCGCCAACGGCACAGGCGAACATTCGGGCATTTTCTTCGACGACAGCGACGTGTACAAGGCTATCGAAGGCATGGCCTACGCCCTTACCAACCATCGCGACGCAGCTCTCGAAAAGAAGACCGACGAATGGATAGACAAAATATGCGCGGCACAGCAGCCCGACGGCTACCTGTACACATTCTACACTATCAACGGCCTGCAAAACCGCTGGACCGACATGAACATGCACGAAATGTACTGCGCGGGACACATGATCGAGGCTGCCGTAGCCTACAAGAACGCTACCGGCAAGCGCAAGTTCCTCGACACGGTCATCCGCTTTGCGGATCATCTTATCGACACGTTCGGCCCGGGAAAACGTCACTGGGTGCCAGGGCACGAAGAGATTGAACTCGCACTCGTAAAGCTCTACGACGAAACGGGCGACAAGAAATACCTCGATTTCTCCAACTGGCTCATCAACGAACGCGGACACGGACACGGCGTTTACCAAAACGATCTTTTCAACGACCTTGCCTACGACCAGGACGCGGTGCCTGTAGAAAAACTTTACAGCATCGGAGGCCACTCCGTGCGCGCCATGTATCTGTTCTGCGGAATGGCCGACGTAGCTGCCCTTACCGGCAACAAAGGATACGTCAATGCGCTCGACAGCCTTTGGGAAGACGTTGTTCACCGCAACATGTACATAACCGGCGGCATTGGCTCGTCGGGCAGCAACGAAGGTTTTTCGACCGACTACGATCTGCCAAACGAACAGGCCTACTGCGAAACGTGCGCCTCGGTGGGAATGGTGCTGTGGAACTGGAGAATGAACCTCATGACGGGCGACGCGAAATACGTCGACGTGCTCGAACGCGCAATGTACAACGGCGCTCTGGCCGGCACCTCGCTTTCGGGCGACAGGTTCTTCTACGTAAACCCGCTCTACTCGAAAGGCGGGCACCACAGGCAGGAATGGTTCGGCTGCGCGTGCTGCCCGAGCCAGATTTCGCGCTTCCTCCCCTCGATAGGCAACTATATTTACGCACTCTCCGACGATGCGCTGTGGATTAACCTCTTCATTTCGGGCAAGGCCGACATTCCCGCATCCGGCGGCAAGATTATCAGCATTAGCCAGGACACCGAATATCCGTGGAAAGGAAACGTAAGCATTACACTCGGCTCCGAACTTCCGGCAAAGCAAATGCGCATACGCATTCCCGAATGGGCAAAGAGCTACACGCTTAGCGTAAACGGCAAGAACAAGAAAACCAAAAAGGAGAAAGGCTACGCCGTAATCAGCCGCAAGTGGAAAGCCGGCGACCGCATTACACTTACGCTGCCAATGGAAACCCGCATGACCGCCGCTCATCCTCTCGTAAAGGAAAACACCGGAAAACGCGCCGTAGAACGCGGGCCGATAGTATACTGCATTGAACAGAACGACAACACCACCGACGTTGACAACGCAGTGCTCACTCCGGAAACCGAGTTCACCGTATCGTTCACCCCGCAGCTCCTGGACGGAGCCGGAATGCTCACGGCAAAACAAAGCAACGGCACATCAAGCACACTGCACTTCACACCGTATTACGCATGGGACAACCGCGAGCCCGGGAAAATGGCTGTATGGATAAAATACAACGAATAAAACAGGCCTTACAATAAAAACGGCTTTCCGCGCACAACAAATTCACTGTTGTCCGGAAGCCCGAAAGAACTGTCTCCGAGATAACGAAGAGCATCTCGGAGATAATTCTTTTTACAGGCGTGATAACCCTGCCTGATACCGAATCCGGACTTCCCGTACACGCGGCAGGAACAACGGTCCCGCAGAAAACAGGCAGGAAAAGTTTCATAAAAAAATCGGGCTCGCGAAAAAAAATATTTTTTTCTTACACTGTAAAAAACTTCCCGCAGCAAATTGAAAATACAAGGGAGATAATCGAAAATATGTCTGAGATATTTTAAAATACCTCAGACATATTTTTTGCTATATATACACATGCTGATTTTCAAGTGCTTGCCAGCTGACCGTTTTTGTCTGCAAAAGCCTCCAGAAAAAGCCATATCAATACCGGATTGCCTGAAAAAAAGAACGAGCTCCGGAAACATTACCATTGCAAAGGAAACAGAAAAGCCGCAGAACGGCATTACGTTTTCTACGGCTTTGTATTTTTCTGCGAATCGTTACCCCAACTCAGCAATAACCTTTTTGAGAGCGTCCTGCGTGGACTGCGAAGCCGGCACGAGCGGCAAGCGCAACACATTGTCTATCTTTCCCTGCAAAGCAAGGAGCGACTTCACTCCGGCAGGGTTGCCGTCTACCGACATTAGCTTGTACAACTCGTTCATGCTGCGGTGAATGGCAAGCGCCTCGCTTTCGTTACCCGCATTGTGGCAGTTTATCATTCTGGAAAACAGTGCGGGATAAGCGTTTCCTATAACCGAAATCACTCCCACGGCTCCGAGACCGAGCATTTCGAACGTTATGGCGTCGTCGCCGCTGAGCACATCGAAATCCTGCGGCTTGGCCTGAAGAATGTCGGCAATCTGCGTTATATTTCCCGAAGCCTCTTTCACCGCCACGATATTGTCGCAATCTTCGGCCAAACGCAGCGTGGTTTCGGCCGAGATATTCACTCCAGTGCGCCCCGGAATGTTGTACAGAACTATCGGCAAGGGCGACACTTCCGACAACGCGCGCAAATGCCGGTATACCCCCTCTTGCACAGGTTTGTTGTAGGACGGAGCCGACGACAGAATTCCGTCTATACCGGAGAAATCTGCATTTTTCACGGAGGCCGTAAGCCTTGCGGTGCAGTTGTCGCTCATTCCGAGCAATACCGGCACTCTTCCTTTCACCGTGCCGACCACCGTGCGCTTTATCTTTTCGCATTCTTCGGATGTGAGACACGGAGTCTCGCCCGTAGTTCCGAGAACACAGACGAAATCCGCCCCGTTCTCAATCTGATAATCGACCAGGCGCACAAGCGCAGCGAAATCAACCGAGCCGTCCTCGGAGAAAGGAGTTACAAGAGCTATTCCGAGGCCGCGAAAAGGATTTACAGTCATAATAATTTCAATATTTCGGATTATGGCAGGCACAAACCGGCTCACAAACGGTTTTTTCTGAAAGCCGAACGCAATCTGCGCCGCATTGCCTGCGTATATGTGACATGTTTAGCCGCAAAATTACAAATTTTATCCAATAAAATCTCTCATACGCTTTCATTATGCAATAAAAGAGATGTTTTCAATGGAAATATTTCCTGTTTTCCGCGGCACGGCACACACTTATAAGGCCGCCGGCTATTTTATGTAAGTCGGCGGCAATCATTTCGAGGAACTCCTGCTCCGAAACCACGGGAACGCCGAGTTTGCGGGCCTTCTCCAGCTTCGAGGGCCCCATATTTTCGCCGGCAAGTACGAACGAAGTCTTCGAAGATATGCTACCGGCATTGCGACCTCCGTGGCGCTCGATAACACTCTTGTATTCCTCGCGCGAATGCTGGGAAAACACGCCGCTTATTACTATTGCCTTGCCGGCAAGAGCGTCCGAAACAGGCGCGTCGCGCTCTTCCATTTCCATTTTCAGTCCAGAGGCGCGCAAACGCTCCACAAACTCTCTGTTTTTCTCGTCGCGGAAATAGCGGTGAATGCTCTGCGCTATTATTTCTCCCACTCCGTCGACGGCAGAAAGCTCCTCGACGGTAGCTTCCGCAATGGCGTCGACCGAACGCAGGCTGCGGGCCACAGTGCGGGCCACAACCTTACCCACGAATCTTATGCCGAGAGCATAAAGTACCCTGTCGAACGGAATGTTCCTGCTGTCGTCGATTCCTTTTATCACTTTCTTGGCCGAACGTTCGCGGGTGCCGCCGTAACCGTTGATGTCGCTCACCGTAAGTCGGTAAAGATCGGCCGCGTCGCGTATAAGTCCGCGCTCATAATAGTCGTCGACGGTTTCAGGTCCCAACGAATCTATATTCATAGCGTCGTGGCTGATGAAATGTTCTATGCGTCCCTTTATCTGGGGCGGACACGATGTGGCGTTAGTGCAGTAATAGGCCGCCTCTCCTTCATAGCGCACGAGAGGTGCGCCGCATTCAGGGCAACGGCTGATGAATTCCACCGCCTTTCCCCTGCTTTCGCCGCCATTCGGCTCAACGCCGACTATCTGAGGGATTATTTCGCCGGCTTTCTCCACATAAACGGTATCGCCTATGTGAAGCCCGAGCTTCTTTATCATATCTTCGTTGTGCAGTGAGGCACGTTTCACCATAGTTCCGGCCAGGAGCACAGGTTTCATGTTTGCAACGGGAGTAACAGCGCCCGTTCGGCCCACCTGGAAAGTAACTTCCTCCAGCGTGGTGGCCGCCCGTTCGGCCTGGAACTTATATGCAATGGCCCAGCGGGGAGTTTTCGACGTGTATCCCAGCTCCTGCTGCTGCGCGAGCGAGTTTACTTTAAGCACTATTCCGTCGGTTGCCACCGGAAGTGCGCGGCGCGCCTCGTCCCAATGGTCTATAAATTCGTAAACCTCGTCGAGCGACGACACCACCCGCATTGCCGGCGAAACCTTGAAGCCCCATTCAGAGGCTTTCCGCAGATTGTCGTAATGGTTGTCCGACGGAAGTTCAGCGCCGAGCATATAATATAAATATGCGTCGAGTTTGCGCTCTGCCACCACGGCCGAATTCTTGCTCTTCAGCGTTCCCGAAGCAGCATTCCTCGGATTGGCGAACAGCGGTTCCTCTTTAGCTTCCCGCTCCGCGTTGAGACGCTCGAAGCTCTCCCAGGGCATCAATATCTCGCCCCGTATCTCGAACTCGTCGGGGTAGTCTCCGCCGCTGAGTTTGAGCGGAATGGCCCGTATAGTCCTTACGTTCGCGGTCACGTCGTCGCCTTTTTCTCCGTCGCCGCGGGTAACGGCACGCACAAGGTTTCCGTGCTCGTAGTTAAGCGAGATAGAAAGTCCGTCGAACTTCAATTCGCAGCAGATGTCGAATCTGCGCCCTCCAAGCCCCGCCTCTACACGCCGGTAAAACGCCTCCACCTCCTCGCGGTTGTAAGTATTGGCGAGCGAAAGCATGGGATAGCGGTGCGCCACCTGCACAAACTCGTGGTTAAGGTCGCTGCCCACGCGCTGTGTGGGCGAATTTTCATCGAAAAACTCCGGATTACGGTTCTCCAGGTCGATAAGCTCATGCATCAGGTCGTCGAACTCACGGTCGCTCACCGTAGGAGCGTTCATGACGTAATATTCATGATTGTAGCGGTGCAGGAGCTCACGCAGCTGCATTATTCTCTGCTCTTCGTTCATCGTATTGTGTATTGCGTAGCAAATATAGCGAAAGGTAAGAGCAGAAGCAAATAGGAAAATGGAATTTTCCTATTGAACTATGCCGAACCGCCTGCTACATTCTACGAATAATACGCAAGGCAACGGAAACAAAAAAATCTATTCCGAACGAAAAAAAATATTTTTTTTACATGGTAAAAAAGTTCCCGCAGATAATTCAAAATACAAGGGAGATAATCGAAAATATGTCTGAGATAATTTAAAATATCTCAGACATATTTTTTGCTATATATACACATAGTGATTTACAATTACTTAGTAGGTGACCGTTTTTGTCTGTAAACTCCTACGGAAAAGCACGGCCCATTCAAAATGAGGCACACAAAAGCGCAGAGCGAGAGAAACTATCTGAAAACAAGACCTTTCACCATACTGTCTACGAGAAAGTGGCTACCGCCTGCACTTTTCACCTTACGCCCTTCTATACGCAGGTTTTCGAAAGTCACGTTTTCAACATATTTGTCGGGAGTGCCGTCCTGCCGCCAGCCATACAGATGAATCTGATTGGCTATGCTGCTGCCACTCGAGACAAACGAACGCACATTGCGGAATGTAACGCCGTCTATTCCGCCGGCCGTGGTCTGGTTTCCCTGTATCGAGCCAAACCAGAAATCGGGCTTGAAACCTTCGGCCACAAGCCGTTCGCAATGATACACGTCGATATTTTCATAAAGAATGTCGCGGAAAAAAGTTCCCTCGAGGCAGCATATCGTAAGCGCCGCACGCTCGTCGAGTTTTTCATGGTTGTCGGGATCGTCGTAGGAAAACAGCACGCAACTGTTGCGCAACTGTATGTTTTCATAAACCGAAGCCCGCGTTTCCGCGCCCAAACCGAACGCATTATTGCAGTCGTTCCACAGTTGCAGTTGCTCGAAAACGAGGTTCCTGTTGGGCAGGCAGTCTTCGGGCTTGCCGTTCTGCAAGCCTTTCACAGCCACGGCATCATCGTTGGCACGAATAAACATATTTGCAAAACGGCAGTCGCTCGAATTGACAACATCGAGACCATCGGTGCTGGCGTAGCGCGTTGAAAGTATCTTCACATTTTCGAAAACGATATCGCTGCTCCGCGTTACACCAACCTGCCAGCAACGCGGGAGATGTGTATGGAACACGAGGCCTTCAACACGCATTCCCGTGCTTTCGGTCACGGTGAAAATCATTCTCGGGTTGCGCGCGTCGTTGTAAACCATTCCCCTGCCGCACAAACTTGTGCCGAAACCCGCGTTCCATGCATCAAAACGCCCGTACACCACCGCTCCGGCCGCTATGTACACATGCCAGCCGTCGGGAATCTGCAGAACGTCGCTACCGGTAAGTTTTTCGAGGTCATAATACCCCGGGCCGAAGTAAATGAGCTTGCGCTCGTCGAAGCGGTGGAATCCCGTGCCGGCGGGAACTTCGGGCGCATTCCTGTCGATGCTTGCCGCAAACAGGTGCAGCGCATCTTTCTTGGGTTCGCCGTTCACTATTAGCGTGATATTCTGATCGGCCTTACGGAGTTTCAGGCGCAGACTTCGTGGAGAAGTCTGCTTCATGGCTTTAAGTTCGAGCGTTTTGGGAAGAATCTCGAAACTCTTTATTTCGTGCGCATAATTTATATCGACGGTTATTTCCTTACCGCTGGCAAATTCAAAACTACCGAAATGCACCAGCCCTCCCCAATGACTGTTATCGGTATAAAGTCCCACATATTTCCCGTTTACCGCCACCTCGTAGAGCATTTTCCCCTCCTGCGGAAACTGTACGGCCGAAGCGTGTGTGAAAAGCGAGCCGTCGGGCGCGGCATAATCCTCTCCCGTACCGTGAGCGGGCGGCACGCAAGACTGCACCGCAAATGCAGTAGCACCGCGCCGCACCATACGCGACGGAACCCTTGCCGAGGCATGCACCGCAAGACACACTGCAAGCAGCAGAGCCGTCAATATAAAGTTTTTCATTTTCATATTTCAAACAATCATTCAGTTGCTTTATACTTTTCGGAATATACCGCCGCAAATGCGGCCATGAAAAACATGCACTCCCCGCTCGGAAAACGCATTGTGCTTTCACGCCGACACCAAAGATACATATTTAAGCGAATCCGGCACAAACCCAAAAGGCTCCCCGTGAAATAGACCGAAATATCTTTTTAATTAGAAAAAGACTCTCACGAAAAAAAATATTTTTTTTACACGGTAAAAAAGTTCCCGCAGCAAATTGAAAATACAAGGGAGATAATAGAAAATATGTCTGAGATATTTTAAAATATCTCAGACATATTTTTCGCCATATATACACATAGTGATTTACAATCACTTAGTAGGTGACCGTTTTTGTCTGCAAAAACAAATCGGATTAAGACCGTTAACGACTTTAAAGTCGTTAACGGTCGTTGACAACGCAGCCAAAGCCGCGCCGAATACACCTTATTATATACATAGACCGCAGCCGCATGCAAGAAAACAAGGCAACGTTCAGGCCCGCCCGCACAATAATCGCTAACTTTGCCACGCACAACACATTTTTCCGTATGCGAATAGACATAATAACCGTTCTGCCCGAAATGCTCGAAGGATTCACTAACGTATCCATTCTGGCACGCGCCCAGAAGAAAGGCCTCGTAGATATTCACGTTCACAACCTGCGCGACTACACGCACGACAAGCACAGACGGGTGGACGACTACCCGTTCGGCGGCTTTGCCGGTATGGTAATGCAATGCCAGCCCATTGACGACTGCATTACAGCGCTGAAAAAGGAACGGAACTACGACGAAGTGATTTTCACCACCCCCGACGGCGAACAGTTCGACCAGAAAATGGCTAACGAGATGTCGATGCTTGAGAACATCATAATACTCTGCGGGCATTACAAAGGCATAGACTACCGCATTCGAGAACACCTCATAACCCGCGAAGTGAGCATAGGCGATTACGTTCTCACCGGCGGAGAACTCGCCGCGGCCGTCATGGCCGATTCCATTACGCGCCTCGTTCCGGGAGTGCTCGGCGATGAACAGAGCGCACTTTCCGACTCATTTCAGGACAGTCTGCTCGCAGCTCCGGTTTACACACGACCGGCCGACTACAAAGGCTGGAAGGTGCCCGACATTCTCCTGAGCGGACACGAAGCCAAAATAAAGGAATGGGAAATGTCGCAGTCGCTGGAACGAACGAAACGCCTGCGCCCCGACCTGCTCAAAGGAAAATAAGCACAACGTAACGGATACGGAAAAATACGTCTGAGGTATTTCAAAATATTTCAGACGTATTTTTTATTTGCCCCCCGAACCGTTGTCGCCTCAAAGCAGCTGCAAGCGCACACGGCAAAGGCGCATAATGAAAAATAAGTCACACTATTGCGATTAAATGAAAGGAAAAAGCTAATTTTGCACACCGTTTGTCGCCACACCCGTAATATGCCGGCAAAAAGCGGCGGCAAAAACAGAAGAACATAATAAATCAATAACATACAGCAAACAAGATGGACATCAAATTAGAAAACGTCGACAGCGTAAGCGCCCTGCTCACCGTAAACGTAAAAGCCGACGACTATAATGAGAGCCTGGAAAAATCGCTCAAAGCCTACCGTCGCAAAGCCCAGATGAACGGCTTCCGCCCCGGTTGCGTGCCCTTGAACATAGTAAAAAAGCTATACGGTCCCGCCGCTAAGGCCGAAGAAATTTCGAAAACCGTAAGCAAAGGCATAGAAGATTATCTGAAAGAGAATAAAATAGGAATACTCGGCCACATTCTCGAGAACGAGAACCAAAAGCCGCAGGATTACGAGAAAGGCGAAGAATTCGAATTCCTTTTCGACATTGCGCTTGCCCCGAAATTCGACATAGAACTCACGGCCGATGACAAACTCCCCTACTACGACATACAGATAACCGACGAATACGTTGACGAGCGCGTAAAGGAATACGCACTTGCACGCGGTAAGTTCGAGCAGGTGGACAACTACGAGAAAGGCGACTACATGAAGGGCGACCTCGTGGAACTCACACCCGCCGAAGGCGAAGAAGCCCTCAAAGTAGAGGACGTTCTCATCTCGCCCGACTACCTCAAGGACGACGCACAGAAAGCTCTGTTCGACAACGCCAAGAAAGGCGACGTAATCACCGTTACCCCCGCAAAGATGTACGACGGCGACGCACAAGTTTCGTCAATGCTGAAAATAAAATCCGAAGAAGTAGAAAAACATTCAGGCGAATTCACATATACCATAACCGAAATCAACCACCGCGTGCCGGCAGAGATGAACCAGGAGTTCTTCGACGGCATTTTCGGTAAAGACCAAGTTAAAGATGAAGCCGAATTCCGCGATAAAATACGCAAGAACATCGAGGCTTCGAACGTTACGAACAGCAACTACAAGTTCATAATGGACCTTCAGGACTACGCGTTCGAAAAAGCCGGCAAGATAGAATATTCCGAGCGCCTGCTTAAACGCCTTATGAAGGAAAACAATCCCAAAAAGGACGACAAATTCATCGACGACAACTATCCCGCAGCTGTTCGCCAACTCACATGGCAGGAAATAAAGAGCCAGCTCGCAGTCAAGGCCGACATAAAAGTAGAGAACGACGACATAAAGGAAGCCGCACGCCGCACCACACGCGAACAGTTCGCGCAGTACGGCATGAACCTCCCCGAAGACGTGCTCGAGAAGTATGCCGAAGAAACCTTGAAGAAGCGCGAACAGCTCGACCGCCTTATCGACGACGTTATCGACACCAAACTGATCGATGCCTACAAGGAAAAAGTCACGCTCGAGCACAAAACCGTAACGCTCGACGAGTTCAATCAGCTCCTCGAAAAGAAATAATACAATTTCACCATTTCATACATAAAGAAGCCTCGCAACGCTCCGGTGTTGCGAGGCTTCTTTTTACAGTCAACGCAAAACTTACGTCTCCCTGGCCAAAGCCGGCAGTCCTGCACGCAACAAATCCTCACCCGCCCACACCACGGAAAAAATATGTCTGAGGTATTTTAAAATATCTCAGACATATTTCAAATTATCTCTGAGATAATTTTTATTTCATGCGGAAACCAATCCCGAACTGTGGAAAAAATGTTCTTTTCCCCTTGAACAATCTTTATACAATCACAAGTCAATATAAAATCGAACAAAACAAAAAACATCTTTATAACAATGTTCAATTTTTAATCATTAACTTTGAAGAATTCCTGCATAAAATCTTTGCCTACGACACTTAACATATTCAGGGAAAACATCAAACTCAAAAAAATGATACGATACAGAATTCTTTCGTTTGCTTTCGTCGTAAATTGTTTACTGTTCATTTCCTGCAAAGGAGCCGGAATGCCGGCAAACGATTTCGCGACATTTCTATCGGAACTTAAAGAAGTTTCGATTCCCGATATTTCCACTTTCGGAAGCTACGAAAGCAAGAACACAGATAAGAAATTCTCCTGCTTCCTGCCTATTGCCGAAAACGACTGCCCATGCAAGGAAATCAATTGGAAAAACGGCGGATACATGCTAAACGGGAATATTGTAGTGGTTTTCATGTCAAGGATTTGTTGGGACTACCATGACGCTTTCGATAAATATCTTATGGAAAACACAGGGCGTGACCTCATTATGATAGCCTACTCTGCAGAGGGAAAGCTCATCGACTACAAGATAGTAGCCCACGAAGGCGAAGCATACAAGGTTATAGTGAAATACGATGTCAACAATAAAGCGCTTATCGTAGAGCGCGGCTCATTAAAAGACGGAAAGCAGCTGCGCGAATACGGCGATTTGACATTCAATATGGAAAGGCATATATTTTCTGTCGATAAAAACGGTATGATAAAGGACACACCTACGGGAAAACCGTGGAAAGAAATTCTAAGAAACAATAACGATAAAGCCGGCAGGCCTGCATTCAGCAAATTCCTGATACGATTTGAAAAATGGAAAGAAACTGATGTGGACAACTCTGTCTTCGAAAACAACAACAATGACAACACACTTTCAACGCAGGACATTTATTTGATGACGTCCGACACATTGGATTGCGATTGCTTTCAGAAAGACCTCATGTGGAACGCAGGACATTACATAAACACCGGAAAATCATATTACTGTTTTGTCGTAAAATGCTGCGAATATCCGAAAGACAACGATAGCGACAGATACATAGACTATCTTATATTAGAATTCGACAAAAACGGTGTTTTCGTAAAAAGTCACGAACTAATTCGCCTCCCATACGACCCTTCAGAAGAAGAAATGGAAACGGGCAAGGTACAATTGCAGGAAACATTACAGAAAAAGTGGAAAGCAATTACAGCCTCGGAATAGAAAAACCCTGTAAAATATTTTTCCCAGCCCTGCACGCAACAAATTCTCACCCGCCCACACCTCTGAAAAAATATGTCTGAGGTATTTTAAAATATCTCAGACATATTTCAAATTATCTCTGAGATAATTTTTATTTCATGCGGAAACCAATTCCGAACTGTGGAATAGCACAGAAACTTTCTGTAGAAAACATTTTTTTGCTCTCCTGCCACAAACACACAGACAAATAAAAAGAAAAACAAACAGTCTATGCATTGAATACCGCGGCTGCACGCAATACTTTTGCCTGATACAACGCAACCGCCGACATTGAATCATCACAAAACATCAACAAAAGGAAAAGACATAACGGTCTGCAATCTCATTACATCTTGGAAAAACGGCAAAACAAGAAAGATTATTCTTGGAAAAACGGCAAAAACACCCTACTTTTGTATTAGAAAAACGACAGAAGTAATTACAATCTTCCAGAAACCGAATTAATTCAAAGGAATATGCTGAAAAGAAAAATCGACGACTACATCATAAATTATTACAAAAGTTCCCGTAACGCCCTGCTCATTACCGGCGCACGACAAACAGGCAAAACATACTCCATTCGTCAGTTCGGCAAATCATTTAAAAGCTTCATTGAGATAAATTTCATCGAAACGCCCGAAGCCGTGGAGTTGTTCAGAGGAACAAAAAGCAGCAGCGATATTCTGCTACGTCTGTCAACCTTGACCTCCACGCCGCTCATAAAAGGCGAAACGCTTGTTTTTTTCGACGAGGTGCAACAATGCCCCGACATAGTTACCGCAATAAAATTCCTGGTCGACGAAGGCTCGTACCGCTACATCTTGAGCGGTTCGTTGCTTGGAGTAGAACTGAAAGATCTGCGTTCGGAACCGGTAGGATACATGGGTGTAAAAAATATGTATCCGCTCGATTTCGAAGAGTTCATTACCGGCGTAGGAATAAACGGCAAAATAATAAAATCGCTGCACGAAGCATGGATTGACCGCAGACCTGTCGATGAATTCGTGCATGGAAAACTTATGGAACTGTTTCGTCTCTATCTCGTTGTAGGAGGAATGCCGGCCGCAGTAAACAAATACATCGAAAGTAACAATCTACAAGAGGAAATGACCGTACAACAAGATATTATCCGCCTGTACAAACGCGACATAACCCATTACGACCCGAACAACAAGCTATACATAGAAGAAATCTTCAACCTTATCCCGCCCGAGCTCAACGCCAAAAACAAACGCTTCATACTAAAACGACTTAACGAGCACGCCAAGTTCGAACGTATTGAAAACAGTTTTTTATGGCTTACAAATGCAGGAGTGGCACTGCCTGTATATAATATCGAAGAGCCGAAAACACCGTTGCTGCTTGCCCGCTCACGCAATCTGTTCAAATTATTCCAAAATGACATAGGGCTACTGGCCTGCCAATATGCCGAAGGCATACAACTGCGTATAATCAAAGGAGACAAGGATATCAATTTCGGTTCCGTTTACGAAAACGCCGTAGCGCAGGAGTTGGTGGCACATGACATCATTCCTTATTATTATAACAACAAGAAGCGCGGAGAGCTGGATTTCGTAATAGAATGGAACGGGAAGATACTACCAATCGAAATAAAATCGGGCAAATACTATGAAACACACCGAGCACTCTCGAACATAATGGACTGCAAAGAATATGATTTGCCCGAAGCTATAGTATTCAACAACGAAAACCTGCGTGTGACAGGCAAGATAGTCTACGCCCCCGTATATATGGTGATGTTTCTCGAGAAAAACAACGCCGCACCGGCATATTATAAAATAGATTTATCCGGACTGTAACATACAATCCACGCAAAACACTTATTTCTCGTTTTTTCCAGGAATATTGCCTACATCCGAAAAATCATCTTCGAGATAATCGGTGCAAGGCTGATATAAACGGGAACAGTGCCGGTAAAAAATAAAAAAGGCTGCAGATTCGTTTCAAACCGCCTTGCATGAAAAAAAATATTTTTTTTACACAGTAAAAAACTTCCCGCAGGAAATTGAAAATATAAGGGAGATAATCGAAAATATGTCTGAGATATTTTAAAATATCTCAGACATATTTTTTGCTATATATACACCTGCTGATTTTCAAGTGCTTGCCAGCTGACCGTTTTTGTCTGCAAACTCCCACGACAAGACCCCATGAGATTTTCGGAATAGGCGAATGTACGAATATACAGACACGCACGCACAATGGTTGGCGTAAACGCCGGAAGTTCAGTGCAAGCGTTTTTTACAAGTAGCCTGCGCAATTACACAGGTTACGGGCCGGAGCATTATCAAAAAAATATCTCCAAAAATTTTGCATATATGGATATTTACATAACTTTGCTTTCGACGGAAACAAGCACGAATACTAACGCAGCAGGCTTTCGGCAACGGATTTGCAAAAACACCCGTAAGCGCAAAGCCGCGCAATGCCAAACCGTAAACCATACAAAATCATTTTAAGAAATGGACGAATTCAGAAAATACGCCACCAAACACCTCGGAATAAACAGCATGGTGCTCGACGACGTGATAAACGCCGAGAACCAGTATCTCAACCCCTACATTCTCGAGGAACGGCAACTTAACGTAACGCAGATGGATGTGTTCTCGCGTCTGATGATGGACAGAATCATTTTCCTCGGCACGCAGATTGACGACTACACCGCAAACACATTGCAGGCGCAGCTGCTCTACCTCGACTCCTGTGACCCGGGCAAGGACATCTCGATTTACATAAACTCCCCCGGCGGTTCGGTGTATGCCGGATTGGGAATATACGACACCATGCAATTCATAGGCTGCGACGTAGCCACGATATGCACCGGCATGGCAGCCTCAATGGCGGCAGTACTGCTCGTGTCGGGCACCGAAGGCAAACGCTCGGCGCTGAAACACAGCCGCGTGATGATACACCAGCCTATGGGCGGGGCGCAGGGACAGGCTTCGGACATAGAAATCACCGCACGCGAGATACAGAAGCTCAAAAAGGAACTCTATACTATCATAGCCGACCACTCGCACACCGATTTCGACAAGGTGTGGGCCGACTCCGACCGCGACTACTGGATGACCTCGCAGGAGGCCTTAGAATACGGAATGATAGACAAAGTGCTCGAACGTAAGAAATGACGAAAGCAAAGGAAAACCATTGTTCTTTCTGCGGAAGGCCCGAAAGTGAGGTTCATCTTCTGCTTTCCGGTATAGACGGATTCATTTGCGACGACTGTCTGCACCAGGGAGTACGCATTTGCGACGAAGCCCTGCACACCGGAAAAAAGCAGGAGGAAAAGACCGAAGAAAAAGAGCTCGCCCCCGCTCCGAAACCGAAAGAGATAAAAGAATATCTCGATCAGTACGTCATAGGGCAGGACGAAGCAAAAAGATTCCTCGCCGTAGCCGTTTACAACCACTATAAAAGACTGACGCAAAAGACAGAGGACGATTCGGTGGAGATAGAGAAATCGAACATTCTAATGCTCGGCCGCACCGGAACGGGAAAAACCCTGCTTGCAAGGACTATATCCCGACTGTTGAACGTACCGTTCACAATAGTCGACGCAACCGTGTTCACAGAAGCCGGCTACGTGGGCGAAGACGTTGAAAGCATTCTGTCTCGCCTGCTGCAGGTGGCAAATTACGACGTGAAACTTGCCGAACGCGGCATTGTATTCATCGACGAGATAGACAAGGTGGCCCGCAAGAGCGACAATCCGTCAATCACCCGCGACGTGAGCGGCGAAGGCGTGCAGCAAAGTATGCTCAAACTGCTTGAGGGAACGGTAGTGAACGTCCCGCCCGAAGGCGGACGCAAGCATCCCGACCAGAAGTACCTGCACGTCGACACGAAAAACATACTTTTCATCTGCGGCGGGGCATTCGACGGCATAGAGAAGAAAATAGCCCAAAGACTCAACACACATGTAGTGGGTTATGACTCAGTACAGAACCAGATGAAGATAGACAAGGAGAATCTGATGAAGTACGTAACGCCGCAAGACGTGAAAAGTTTCGGACTGATTCCAGAAATAGTAGGACGCCTGCCGGTAATAACATATCTCAACCCGCTTGACCGCGCGGCTCTGCGGCGCATACTTACCGAGCCCAGGAACTCTATCGTAAAACAGTATGTAAAACTGTTCCGAATGGACGGAGTGGAGTTGAAATTCAACGATGACGTGCTCGATTTCATAGTAGAAAAAACAATAGAATACAAACTCGGGGCGCGCGGACTGCGCTCTATCGTAGAAGCCATAATGAACGACGCAATGTTCGAGATTCCGTCGGAAAACATAAAGAACTACACGGTAACTCTCGAATACGCAAAAGAGCAGGTAGCCAAATCGCAGAACCTGAATCCCGAATCGGCAAGGGCAGCAAGTTAAGGCACCGTTACGCAAACGTAAGCAGGAACAGCAACCGGTATCCTTTCCCTACCGCTGCCAACGTGAGAAAAAATATGTCTGACATATTTTAAAATACCTCAGACATATTTCAAATTATCTCAGAGATAATTCTGTTTTGCTCCCGAAGCGTCCGGAACATCTGCCCGCCCCACTTTCAGAAACCGTTGCCATAAACTGAAACAAGAAACATTAAAGAAATAGATCCGACAATACTTCGATATTTAACGTTTAACCCATTTATAAAACCAAAGAGTATGAAAAACTATCTGCTGACATTGTTTTTCGCCGGCATTGCACTCTTTGCCAAAGCGGAAACGACTCCGCATGCCTTAGGTTTCCACATCGGAGGATCGACTATTGACCTGGAATACCAGTACCACTTGAATCAAAAGAATTTCCTTGATTTCACCGTGGGAGTATTCGACATCGACGACGGCTTCCTTGCTCAGGGAATTTACAACTGGAATATCCAGAAATGGGGAAACTGGACTCCCAGCTTCGCAACCTGGAAAATCTGGGGAGGAATCGGTGCCGGCGTAGGCTATATAGACGCCGGCAAACACGACGACAGTATGATGCTGGGGCCCGTAGGAACAATCGGTTTCGGCTTCACGATGAAAGCCGCACCAATAACAATGGGAATAGACTACCGCCCGATGGTTGCAATAGCGTTGGGACATCACTCGGGCCTTGTGGATCACGGATTCCGCAACATAGGATTCACAATGACCTACAGGTTCTGAGAATCACCTGAAATAAAACGCAAACACACAAACATAGAAATTTTCCGTTGCTCCCTAAAGCAGAGCATGAATGGATTTGTGCCCAAACACAGGCAGTGACACACTCCGAAAAACATGAAAAGTTCTATTTCGCCCCAAAGCCATACAAACAGACCGCAAAACCACACATAAAAATCTTTTTGTGCAAGACGCAATATCAAAATAAATATATATTTTTGTTTTGCGACGAAAAAAAACACACATAGCATAAGAGTTAACTATGGCGAAAGAGATTAACCTGACAGAACAACTGAAGCATTATTTCGGCTTCGACAAATTCAAAGGCGACCAGGAAGAAATTATCCGCAACGTACTTTCCGGCAAAGACACCTTTGTACTCATGCCCACGGGCGGAGGCAAGTCGTTATGCTATCAGCTTCCTTCGCTGCTTATGAAAGGAACTGCCATAGTAATATCTCCCCTGATTGCACTGATGAAAAATCAGGTCGACGCCATGCGGAACATAAGCGAACAGGACGGTATTGCCCATTTCATAAACTCCATGCTAAACAAAGTGGCGATAGAGCAGGTTAAGGAAGATATACTTTCGGGCAAGACGAAGCTACTTTATGTCGCGCCCGAATCGCTGACTAAAGAAGAAAATATAGAATTTCTACGTTCGGTAAAAATATCTTTCTATGCCATAGACGAGGCACACTGCATTTCAGAGTGGGGGCACGATTTCCGGCCCGAATACCGCCACATACGTTCTATAATCGACGAAATAGGACGCGCGCCCATAATAGCCCTTACCGCTACTGCCACCGACAAGGTAAGAAGCGATATAAAGCGCAACCTCGGGATTTCTGACGCAAAAGATTTCAAAAGTTCTTTCAACCGCCCAAACCTGTACTACGAAGTGCGGGCCAAAAACAAAGACATAGAAAAGGACATCATAAAATTCATCAAGCAAAACGCAGGAAAAAGCGGCATAATCTATTGTCTTTCGCGAAAAAAAGTAGAAGAACTCGCCGAAGTGCTTCGTGCCAACGACATTCCCGCCGAAGCCTATCACGCCGGCATGGATGCGTCGGCACGCTCGAAAACGCAGGATAACTTCATCATGGAGAAAATCGACGTGATAGTAGCCACGATAGCATTCGGAATGGGAATAGACAAGCCCGACGTGAGATTCGTGATACATTACGACATGCCGAAAAGCCTTGAAGGTTATTATCAGGAAACCGGACGCGCCGGACGCGACGGGCGTGAGGGCAAATGCATTGCGTTCTATTCTCAGAAAGACATACGCAAGCTGGAAAAATTCATGGAAGGCAAGCCCGTGGCCGAACAGGACATAGGACGGCAACTGCTCCGTGAAACCACGGCCTATGCCGAGAGCTCCGTATGCCGGCGCAGGCTTCTGCTTCATTATTTCGGCGAAAAATACAAAAAAGACAACTGCGAGAATTGCGACAACTGCTTGCATCCCAAGACTAAAGTAGAAGCTAAGGAGCATTTGCTCAACGTGCTCACGGCAATACAGCTTACTAAAGAAAACTTCCGCGAAAATTACATAAAAGACATTCTTCTTGGCAACGAAACCGACGAGATACTTGCGCACCACCACGATGCGCTCGACGTTTTCGGGGCCGAGGAAGACGAAGACGAGCACCTGCTCAACGCTGTAATAAACCAGGCTGTTCTGGCAGAATACATCGTAAAAAACGTTGAAGACTACGGTGTGCTCAAACTCACAGACAAAGCCTATAAGTTCATCAAAAAAACAACATCGTTTATGATAACTAAAGACAATGAGTTCAACGAAGAAGATGACGACGTAACTCTCCATGAAGGAGGCACGAACGCGGTAGACCCGACCCTCTACCAGATGTTGCGCGACCTCCGCAAACATATATCGAAAGAACTCGACATTCCTCCCTACGTCATATTCCAGGACACATCCCTCGAAGCTATGGCAACTATCTATCCCGAAACAATCGATGAATTGCAAAACATTCCGGGTGTCGGGGCAGGTAAGGCAAAACGCTACGGAAAAGAATTCTGCGAACTTATAAAACGCCACTGCGAAGAAAATGAAATAGAGCGTCCCGAAGACATGCGGGTGCGCATGGTGGCGAACAAGTCGAAGCTCAAAGTAGCAATAATCCATGCCATAGACAGACAGGTTGATCTTAATGACATAGCGCTTGCCAACGGAATTGATTTCCTCGAGTTGCTCGACGAAATGGAAGCAATCGTTTTTTCAGGAACACGTATCAATATCGACTATTTCCTGCTCGACAATATCGACGACGACAGAATAGACGAAATTTACGCCTATTTCAAAAGTTCTGAAACAGATTCTATTCCCGATGCCGTAGAAGCGTTAGGAGATGACTTTTCCGAGGAAGAGATACGTCTCGTAAGAATAAAATTCATTTCAGAAATGGCAAACTGACGGGCATAGAACAATTATTCCCACGGCAACACCTAAACAAACTAAGCTACGGTGCAGACGCATACAATCTCTGCACCGTAGCTTTGTCATTACCTCACCATACAAATATCACACCTGAACAAGCAGGAAAATATTGCTTCCTGTAAATAACGCTATACTTTGCCGGAAGAGTTTACAGACAAAAACGGTCACCCACCAAGTATTTGAAAATCAGCACGTGTATACATGGCAAAAAATATGTCTGAGATATTTTGAATTATCTCAGACATATTTTCGATTATCTCCCTTGTATTTTCAATTTACTGCGGGAAGTTTTTTACACGTACAAAAAAATATTTTTTTTTCGTGAGCTATACGATCCGGAATAAAAAACTTACCGACGATTTTCTAAAGGCCCGTTTCAGTTTGCATCCTACTTCCGATAAAATATCTCAGGCTCATGTTTTATAAAGAAAAAAGTATTTTCAACAAACACTCCGGAACACTATAAACAACAGGAAACACCTCCGGACAAAAAAGCACTTATGCAGCCGCTGCAAAGCCGCACGTTCATCAACCGCCCGACGCCTTCGGGCTCAATAAGAAAAGGGCCGTTCACATTGCGTTAAAAAGGCTTCAGTGTACAACGGATGTCATTTTTTTTAAGTATTTTTGCGCGCAATAAAAACACAAACAATTATGGCTTCATTTATTGCAGATAAAATCGTTATGGACGGTCTCACGTTTGACGATGTCCTTCTTATTCCGGCCTACTCGGAAGTACTGCCGCGCGATGTTCAACTCTCAACACGCTTTTCACGCAATATTGAACTTAAAATACCATTCGTAACCGCCGCAATGGACACGGTTACAGAATCGAAAATGGCCATAGCCATAGCACGCGAAGGCGGAATCGGCGTAATACACAAAAACATGTCGATAGAGGAACAGGCGCGCGAAGTAGCCATCGTAAAACGTGCCGAGAACGGCATGATATACGCCCCCGTAACAATACTGCGCGGCTCATCCGTGCGCGCCGCCCTCAACCTTATGCACGAATTCCACATAGGTGGCATTCCCGTTGTCGACGAAGAAAATCACCTCGTGGGAATCGTAACCAACCGCGACCTACGTTTCGAGCGCGACATGAGCAAGAAGGTGGACGAAGTCATGACCAGCGAAAACCTCGTCACCACCACACAGAAAACCGACCTCGAGAGCGCGGCGCAGATACTGCAGGAAAACAAAATCGAGAAACTTCCCGTAATCGACAAGGACAACCGCCTTATAGGACTTATCACATATAAGGACATAACAAAGGCCAAAGACAAACCTATGGCCTGCAAGGATGCCAAAGGACGCCTGCGCGTAGCGGCAGGTGTGGGAGTGACCGTCGACACGCTCGACCGAATGGACGCTCTGATAAAGGCCGGCGCCGACGCAATAGTAATCGACACCGCGCACGGACATTCCAAAGGCGTTATCGACAAACTTCGCCAGGCAAAAGCAGCATATCCCGGCACCGACATCGTAGTGGGCAACGTAGCCACGGGAGAAGCGGCCAAAATGCTCGCAGAAGCCGGCGCCGATGCAATAAAAGTAGGTATCGGCCCGGGCTCCATATGCACCACACGCGTAGTGGCAGGCGTAGGCGTGCCCCAGCTTTCGGCCATATACGACGTAGCCAGCGCACTCAAAGGAACAGGCATTCCGATGATAGCCGACGGAGGACTGCGATATTCGGGCGACATAGTAAAAGCTTTAGCCGCCGGCGGCAACTGCGTAATGGTAGGCTCGCTCGTTGCAGGAACAGAAGAATCTCCGGGCGAATCGATTCTGCTGAACGGTAGAAAATTCAAAGCATACCGCGGCATGGGCTCGCTCGAAGCAATGGAAAACGGCTCGAAAGACCGCTACTTCCAGGCAGGAGTGAACGACACGAAAAAGCTCGTGCCCGAAGGCATTGCAGGGCGGTTGCCATACAAAGGAACCGTGCAGGAAGTAATTTACCAGCTCGTAGGAGGACTGCGCTCAGGCATGGGATACTGCGGAGCTCCCACTATAGAAAAACTGCACGACGCCAAATTCACAAGAATAACAAACGCAGGAGTCCTCGAAAGCCACCCGCACGACATAACAATAACCAGCGAGGCTCCCAACTACAGTTCCTCGATACAATAAACAGCCGGATTTTCCCCAAAAACAAGTCACAACAAAATGAAACGACTTATCTGTATTCTATACATCTCGATACTGCCGGCCTTTATGCTCGCACAATCGGACTCCGACCCCATAATCATGAAAATAAACGGAATCGACATTCCGCGATCGGAGTTCGAACACTCCTACAACAAAAACAAAGCTGCGGGAACGAGCGTAAAAGACTACGTGGACCTTTATATAAACTACCGTCTCAAAATACAAGAAGCAAAAAAGCAACAGCTCGATACCGCCACCGCATTCAAGCAAGAATACAGAACATATCGCGACGGACTTCTCAAAAAATACCTCACCGACGAAGCCTATGAGGATTCCGTTGTCAAAAGCGTTTACAACAAAATAAAAGAACAGGTAGGCGATTCCGACATCTTAAAAGTGGCGCACATATATATTATGGTGCAACCCAAAGCCACAGAATCGCAACGCAACGAGGCAAAAGCGAAAATCGACTCTATTTACAACTTGCTCCGTAGCGGCGCCGACTTTGCCGAAACCGCAAAAAAATATTCGCAGGACTACAACTCCGCACGCTCCGGCGGGGAACTTCCCGAATTCGGTCCTGGAGCAACTTTGAAAGAATGGGAAGATGTTTGCTATTCCCTGCAACAGGGACAGATGTCCGAACCGTTTCAAACGCGAGCCGGCTATCATATAGTGCTGATGAAGGAACGCCACAAGCTCGAACCGTTCGAAGAAAAGAAAAAAGAACTCCAGGAAGCGCTGAACAAGCAGGGACTTCAGAAAATGGCATTCAACAATGCCATACAAAAGCGGATAAACGCCTCGGACGGAAAGCTTACGCGCGAAGACGTGCTTGAACAAGTGCAAAAAGAACATGAATCTGACGATCCCGAAACAAAAAACCTGATACGCGATTATCACGACGGACTGTTGGTATTCGAAGTTTCCAAAAGCAACGTTTGGGATCCCGCCGAAACCGATACGCTCGGTATAGAAAAATATTTCAACTCCCACAAAAAAGATTATCAATGGGATTCCCCGAGATACAAAGGCTTTGTATTTCACACATCCGACGAAAGTCTCATCAAAGAGCTGAAAAAAGACCTCAAAAAATACGAGCACAAAAACTGGAGAGCCCTGATAAAACAGAAATACAACTCCGGCGACAAGCCCAAAGTAGCAGTATCATACAATATCTGGAAAGAAGGCGATAACAAAATCGTCGACAAATACATTTTCAAGAAAGATGATGTAAAAATTCGCGATAACAAAACCCATCCTTACTTAGGGCTGCAAGGCCGCGTACTGAAAAAAGGGCCGGAAGAAATGGCTGATGTACGCGCACAGGCAACATCGGACTACCAGGATTATAAAGAAAAAGAATGGCTCAAGAAACTGCGCGCCGAAAGCAATATAGAAATTTTCGACGACGTAGTAAAAACCGTGAACAACCATTAATTTTCAACAGAATTTCTATCCGCCAGACATAAAACCAGAAAACCCAAGAAAAAAGCGAATGAACAAACTACGCACATATCTTCTTGCAACGGCAACCGCGCTAATATCCGCAACGGGGTTTGCACAAAATAATATTATAGACGAAGTAGTATGGGTTGTAGGCGACGAACCTATACTGAAGTCAGAAATCGAGGAGCAGCGTCTTGCGGCCGAAATAAACGGAATGCAGCTCGACGGAAATCCCTATTGTGTGATTCCCGAGGAACTGGCGATACAAAAGCTCTTTCTCCACCAGGCAATCATAGACAGCATTGAAGTAAAGGACGGCGACATTCTCGCAGAACTTGACTACCGTATGAACTATATGATTCAAATGGCCGGCTCGAAAGACAAGCTCGAAGAATATATGCGCAAGCCTTTGGCACAGATTCGCGAGCAGACAATGGAACAGTTGCGCGACCGTATGATAATGGAAGAGGTGAAACAAAAAATCGCAGGCGACATAAAGGTAACTCCGGCCGAGGTGCGCCGCTATTTCAAGGACATGCCAAAAGACAGTCTGCCGCTGATCCCCACGCGCTACGAAGTGCAAATCATAACCCAGCAGCCCGAAGTGTCGCGCGAGGAAATCGAACAGATAGAAAGCGACTTGCGCGACTACACTAAAAGAATAACCTCGGGCGACAGCGACTTCTCCACACTTGCCATGATGTATTCCGAAGACGAGGCAAGCCGCAGACAAGGCGGCGAACTTCCTTACAGTGGCAAAGGCGAGTTTGTTCCGGAGTTCGCCAACGTTGCTTTCTCGCTTACCGACCCAAAAAAAATCTCGCGTATCGTAAAAACCGAGTACGGCTACCACATCATCCAGCTAATCGACCGCAGGGGCGACAAGATAAGAGTGCGCCACATTTTACGCAAGCCCCACATAGAGCGCTCGGCCATAGAAAGAAGCATACAGAATCTCGATTCTTTAGCAAACGACATACGCGACGACAAGATAAAGTTTGAAGACGCCGTAATCTTTTCCGACGACAAAGACACCCGTAACAACAGAGGCATAATGGGAAAGCGCGTATCGCCCAACAATCCGCGCTTGGGAATGACGCCGTGGTTCGAGTTGCGCGACCTGCCGCAGGATGTGGCAAAAGTTGTAAACAAAATGAAAGTCGGCGAAGTATCCAAAGCATTCGAAATGATAGACGCCAAAGGGCAGCAAGTGTGCGCCATTGTCAAACTAAAGAGCCGCAACGACGAGCATTACGCCTCGATGACCGAAGATTTCCAGACACTTCAGGAGATAGTGGAGCAGGAACAGCAAACAAAAGTTATAGACGAATGGATTCGCGACAAGCAGAAGAATACATACGTCCGCATAAAAGAAGACTGGCGCGATTGCGATTTCAAATACCCCAACTGGATCAATAAATGACAACGCGCAAAACGGGAAAAACAAACACAAGGCACGGACTGCACATTTGCAGTTTGTGCCTCGTAGCATTTTTATCGTTCCTGTTTTGTGCCGCAATACAGGCCGCCGATCCGGTAAAGCAAAACAAGCCCAGGCCCAAAGGCGAAAAAATATTCCTTATCCACACCGACAAGCTGAGATACAACATGCAGGAAAATCCCGACGCCAACATTCTTAACGGCAACGTGGAATTTCTGCACGGCAACGTAAAACTGTTCTGCGACAGCGCATATTTCTACAAGGAGACCAACTCGTTCGAAGCTTTCAGCAACGTAAAAATGCTCCAGGGCGACACGCTTTCGCTCACGAGCGAATATCTCAAATACGACGGTGACGCGCAGATAGCCCAAGCGCGGAAAAACGTGCACCTCAAGCACAGAGAATCGCTGCTCATAACAGACAGTTTGAATTACGACCGCCTTTACGACTTGGGGTACTTCTTTGACGGCGGCAAGCTGTACGACGGAGACAACGTGCTCATTTCCGACTGGGGAGAATACTCGCCTCAGACAAGAGAAGCCATATTCAATTACAACGTGAAGCTGACCAATCCCAAGTTCGTGCTCACGTCGGACACCCTGCACTACAACACGCTCACCAAACTCACCCACATAACAGGCCCGTCGAACATCGAAAGCGACGGCAGCCGCATTTACACCGAGCGCGGATTCTACAACACAAACACCGACTACGCCGAACTTTACGACAGGTCGGTCGTTGTAAACGGCAACAGCACAATGACGGGCGACAGCATGTTCTACGACAAGGAGAACGGCGACATGCGGGCATACCGCAACATCATCTACAATGATAAAGGCAACAAAAACCTGCTCACCGGCGACGTGTGCATCTACAACGAAAAGACAGGGTATGCAATGGCTACCGACAACGCAGTCGTCCGCGACTATTCATCGGTCGACACCCTTTTCATGCACGCCGACACTTTCAAAATCTTCACCTACGACATCGAAACCGACAGCGTTTACCGCGTTGTGCACGGATACCACCACGCCAGGGCATTCCGCGAGGACGTGCAGAGCGTATGCGACTCTCTGAAATACGATTCGAGAGACAAATGCATGACCATGTACGGAAATCCTATAGTGTGGAGCAACAACCAGCAGCTACTCGGCGAGGAAATCTACGTTTATATGAACGACTCGACCGTTGACAGCGCGCATGTGGTGAGGCAGGCGCTTCTTGCCGAAAAGCTCGACAGCACTTTCTACAACCAGATAGCAGGACGCGAGATGTTCGCCTATTTCAAAGACGGACAAATGGATTGGAGCAAAGTGATAGGCAATGTCGATGTGGCCTATTATCCTTACGACAGCGACAGTATTATAATAGGTCTCAACCGTATGCAGACTTCCGAAATGCGCATGTTCATGAAAAACCGCAAGATGAGCAAAATATGGAGCGCGCCGGCCACAGGAACACTCTACCCGCTCAACTTCGCGTCGGAAGACCAGTTTTTTCTGAGCAATTTTGCATGGTTCGACTACATACGGCCAAAAAACAAAGACGACATATTCGTTTGGAAAGCCAAAGCCGAGGGAACGGAACTGAGAGAAAGCATCCGGCGCACCGCTCCCCTGCAAACGCTGTCGAACATTCTGCAAAAAAAGATGAAAGCCGCGCCAAACGCGAACACATCTCCGTCCGACTGACAACCGCATGCCTCAACCGGCACATGAACCTTTCAGAACATGACATTTTGTCAGGTCTCTCAAATGCCCGTCCTATGGGAGATAAAAACCTCCCGCATGTAGAAAAAAATATCTCAGACATATTTTGAATTATCTCAGACATATTTTAAAATATGTCTGAGATAATTTTTTCAAGGTACTTTTCATCTCTCTCAAAAACCACCTGACAAAATGTCAGGTGGACTAAGAAAATATCGTTTCCGTTCCCAGCCCATTGATTGCCTCACCTTATTTTCCACAAACGGGCAACCATACTATAGATTCCTGCACCTCACACAGAAAACAGATTATTACAATATATAAAAAATGAACAAGTCCGTTTTGTGCGGCACATGCCTTTTCGTAACTTTGTAAACAAATTCAGAATCCCAAACCCGCACAGCCAAAAGCAAGGCGGCACAAATCACAAATGGCCGATATAATACATCTCCTCCCCGACTCGGTAGCCAACCAGATAGCCGCCGGCGAAGTAATACAGCGTCCGGCCTCGGTTGTAAAAGAACTCATCGAAAATTCACTCGACGCAAAAGCCGACAGCATAGACGTAATTACAATCGACGCCGGCAAGACAAGCATACAGGTTGTCGACAACGGCAGCGGCATGTCGGAAACCGACGCACGCATAGCCTTTGAACGTCATGCCACATCGAAAATTAAGAAAGCGTCCGACCTGTTCGCGCTCCACACTATGGGTTTCCGCGGCGAGGCACTGCCCTCGATAGCAGCCGTGGCACAGGTGGAACTGCGCACACGCACGGCCGACGAAGAACTGGGGTGCAGCATATCGCTCGCAGGCTCGAGAGTAACCGACCAACATCCTGTGAACTGCAACACGGGAGCGAACTTCATAATAAAGAACCTTTTTTTCAACGTTCCGGCACGACGCCGCTTTCTGAAATCCAACCAAACCGAACTCAACAACATAATAAACGAATTCGAGCGTGTGGTCCTTGCCCGCCCCGACGTGAGGTTCACTCTGAAAAACGATGACAATCTCATTTACGAACTGCCCAAAGGTTCAAGCCTGAAACGCATAGCCGACGTATTCGGCAAAAAAATGAACCAGCAGCTCCTGCCCATAGACGTCGAAACATCTATCGTAAACATCAAAGGCTTCGTGGGCACGCCCGAAAGCGCAAGGAAAAAAGGCGCGCACCAGTTTTTCTTCGTCAACGGCCGATACATGCGCCACCCCTACTACAACCGCGCCATAATGAGCTCATATGAAAGGCTCATACCCGCCAACGAACAGATAAGCTATTTCGTGTTCTTCGACGTAGACCCGCAAAAAATCGACGTCAACATACACCCCACAAAAACCGAGATAAAATTCGAAGACGAACAGGCCATTTTCCAGATTATCATGGCCGCCGTAAAGGAATCGCTGGGAAAATTCAACGCCGTCCCGTCGATAGACTTCGATACAGCCTCAAAACCCGACATACCCGTATTCGACCCCGGGAAAAAAGTATCTGTACCACGGATAACCCTTTCCGAAAACTACGACCCCTTCGAAAACAGCGGCGGATACCCCCGCAAAACCGCAGCACCCGACAATTGGGAAAAACTATACGAAGGAATCACACGCAGGGGAGAAGCTGCCGTCGAAGCCTCGCTCCTGGAACAGGAACAAATCCCTGCGCACGACGAAAAGTTATCGGGACAAACAGAAAGAAACACGCTCGAACACTATCAATATAAAAAGAAATATATAGTGACATCCGTACAATCGGGCCTTATGCTGATAGACCAGCACAGGGCACACATGCGGATACTTTACGAAAAATTCCGCGAACAGTTCTCCTCGCGAAGCGGAATGCAGCAACGCATAATGTTTCCCGAGCTGATACAGCTTTCGCAGCAGCAACGGGTAATACTCGCAAACACAGCCGACGAAATAATCGCCGCAGGCTTCGACCTCTCCGACCTCGGCGACGGAAGTTTCGCCATAAACGCCCTGCCCGCCGGAACGGAAACACTCAACGCCGCCGAACTGCTCAGAAATGTGCTCGATGACATAACGGAAAACACAAAGATAAAACAGGAAGTAGACAACAGAATAGCCCTGACCCTCGCCCGCCATGTGGCAATACGCCCCGGCGCAGAACTTTCAAACAAGGAAATGAGTTCCATAATAAACGAACTTTTCGCCACGTCCTCACCCAACTACACACCCGACGGAAAGCTGATTGTAACAATAATTTCCCAGGAAAAAATAGAAAAACTATTCTCTTGAGAAGAAAAATAGTAATTTTTAAATAACAACAAGCCCGAAAATTCAATTTTTATTGAGATTTATTTGCAACAAAAACATACCATATCAAAACAATTACTATTTTTGCAAGTGCTATAATAGCAATTAAGTAGTATTAAAAAAGATATTAATCAATACATTAAAATTAGTATTTATGAAAAAGTTAATGATTGCACTCGCATTTGTAGGCATTTCTGCAAATGTAATGGCGCAGGAAAACGAAATTCCTACGCAGAAGTACAGTGTCGCAACGAATTCATTCTGGGCTAATTGGTACGTTCAGGTCGGCGGTGAATTCAATGCAGCTTATTCAAACCAGGAAAACCTGGGCAACAAGAACCCGTTCAGCGTTGACCGCGGAACTTTCGGTTTCAATGTTGCCGTAGGTAAGTGGTTCACTCCTGTTATCGGTCTTCGCACCAAGTTCCAGGGTCTGTGGTCTAAATCGGTTGTTGATGCAAACAATCACCACGCTTACTCTTATTGGAACATCCACGAAGACGTAATGTTCAACCTTTCCAACATGTTCTGCGGCTACAACGAAAACCGCGTATGGAACATCGCTCCTTACGTTGGTATCGGTTACATCCAGCGCATGAAAGGCAAGAATGTAAATACTCATTCTTATCGCGACATTTCGTACCATGCCGGTCTTTACAACTCGTTCCGTATCAGCAACCGCGTAGGCGCTTTCTTAGACATCTGGGCAACCGCTGCTGAAGGTTCAATCGACGGCATAAACGGCCCTGCAGGTACAAAATATGACTGGAACGAAAACCAGAAGACGTCAAGCCGTCATTGGGACAAAATGGTCGGCCTCGCTGTAGGTTTGAACATCAACCTCGGCAAGACAATGGGTTGGAAGAAAGTTCCCGATGTAGACGCATTGATGGCAATGAACAAAGAGCAAATGGACGCTCTCAACGCTTCTCTGAAAGAGCAGCAGGATGAGAACGCACGTCTGCGCAACCTCCTTGCAAATCAGAAACCCGCACAGACAGAGACCAAAGTTGTTAAAGAAGTTTCTACAACTCCGGTATCTGTATTCTTCAACATCAACCAGTCTAAGATTGCTTCGCGCAAAGACCTCGTTAACGTTAAAGAATTGGCAGAAATCGCTAAATCGAACAACCAGAAGATTGTCGTAAGCGGTTATGCAGACAGCAAGACCGGTAGCGCTGCTTACAACCAGAAACTTTCTGAAAAACGTGCAAAAGTTGTTGCTGACGAGCTCGTTAAGATGGGTGTAAACCGTGACAACATCATCGTTGAGCCTAAGGGTGGCGTTAACGACCTGAGTCCGTTCTCTTACAACCGTCGTGTAATTGTAAAACTTCAGTAATCTGGACACATTTACAATAAAATAAAAAAAGCAGTGCAAATTTTGCACTGCTTTTTTTATTTTCCAACACTTTCTCCCTACACACATACAAACCAGAATAGAAAAAAAGTAAACGGGTAACAATTTTCATTTAATACATGCTTTTTACTGAAAGAAAAAATTGCATTGATAAAAAAACTTCCCGCAGATAATTGAAAATACAAGGGAGATAATCGAAAATATGTCTGAGATATTTTAAAATATCTCAGACATATTTTTCGCCACATATACACCTGCTGATTTTCAAGTGCTTAGTAGGTGACCGTTTTTGTCTGCAAACTCCTCTGGCTAGGCTCCGCAGAATTCACAGAAAACGGAAATTTTCAATTACCACGTAGGCTGTTTTCGCCGATATATAAAAGCATAAATAAACATGCCGTAAAAATATACATTTACAGAACTCCCGATCACAGATAAGCGACTTATGCAATCTTACCTCGCACAGAACTCGCAACAAGTACTCAATTCCCTGTAAAACATGTTGTTTTACAGGGAATCGTACCTATACAAAGCAAATCACGCAGAAGCTATACAGCCAGTCTGTTTATCTCATTTTGCAAAGAATCCAGAAAACGGGCAGCATGAGCACCGTCCATTTGAGTATGATGAAACTGAAAAGAAACGCCAAGCGTTGTTTTCATAAAACCGCGCTTATACTTGCCCCATATCATGAAAGGATTATTAAAAATTCCGCTATACATTCCCACCGCACCGTCTATATCATATTGTGCAAGCGCAGAAGTACCTATAACCATACTTTCCGGCAAATCGTGATTTGTACAACTCTCGGCCACCTGTTTGGTAAGTTGTAAATAAAGTCTCTCAAACTCTCGCAAATCATCATTAAAAGGAATATCGCACGAGCTCACCTCTCCCTCGCAGTTCGCCACTATGGTATTTACGGCTATACTGTCGTATTCAACTAATTTCTTTTCTACGGGAAGCATATAGAATTCCTTTATACCGCTTGCCGCCCTGCCTATGCAGTAACACATAAGCATGTTGAACTTCATGCCATGTCTTCTGCTTAGCTTCACAAGACGCGTCACGTTAATCGTCTTGAAAAAAGTGACCATAGGCATAGGCGCGTTCATCCACATTTCAAAAGCATAGGCACGGGTTGTCTCATTAGGATTGACTTCTTTCATAGTAAAGTATTTTATTATAAATAGCTAATAAACAATTTAATAAAAACAATAAAGTAACAGGATTATTTAGCAGTACATCCCCCGGCCGCAACCACAGAGATAAAAAACAAACCGGCAGCACTACACATTTATGGTGTAATGCTGCCGGTTTCGCATATTTCAAATAATTCCTATTATCTCACTGATATTTCCATAACCGTGCGCATCGAGCCACTCGTTTATCCCACGCGCAATCTTTACCGAAGCCTGTGGATCGACGAAATTGGCCGTTCCTATTTCAACTGCCGTGGCTCCTGCCATAAAGAACTCTACAGCATCTTCCGCCGTCATGATTCCGCCCAAACCTATCACAGGAATTTTAACCGCATGGGCAACCTGCCAGACCATTCTCACAGCAACAGGTTTGACTGCCGGTCCCGACAAACCGCCGGTGTTTATGCTCAATTTAGGGCAACGGCGCTCTATGTCGATTGCCATGCCCATCAATGTGTTTATCAACGATACCGCGTCGGCACCCTCATCCTCTACAGCCCGTGCAATTTCAGCTACATCGGTAACATTGGGCGAAAGTTTCACTATAATTGGTTTCGGATACGCCTTGCGCACGGCTTTCACCACGCTTCGCGCTCCTTCAACGGTCACTCCGAACGCCATTCCGCCCTGTTTCACGTTGGGGCAGGATATGTTGAGCTCAATTGCGGGAACTTTTTCCAGACCAGCCAAGCGTTCAGCGCAAGCAGCGTATGTTTCGGGCGATGAACCCGCCACATTAACGATTACATTTGTATCGTAATCTTTTATCTCGGGGTAAATCTCGTTACAAAAGTAGTTTACTCCCTTATTTTGCAGCCCTACACAATTCAACATACCGGCCGGCGTCTCGGCCATGCGCGGATAATCGTTTCCTTCGCGCGGAGCGAGGGTCGTTCCCTTTACTATTATTCCTCCGAGGTCGGAAAAATCGAGAAGATCGACAAACTCTGTGCCGAAGCCGAACGTTCCGGAAGCCGTAAGCACAGGATTGCGGAACGTTATACCTGCTATGTTTGTTTTCAATTCAGCCATGACAGTTGTTTTATATTGAACACCGGACCTTCCTTGCATACACACACGTTATGCCCCTCGCTATCGCGCTCCACACAGCATAGACACGCCCCTATCCCGCAGGCCATAAGATTTTCGAGCGAGACTTCGCAATCCACACCGGCCTTATCGGCATAACGTGCCACGGCAAGCATCATCGGTTTCGGGCCGCAAGTACATACACGGTCGAATTTTTCATTGACAAGCAGCGAATGCTGCGTAACGAATCCCCGCTCGCCGGCCGTTCCGTCCTCTGTAGTCACAAACACCCTACCGTATTTTTCAAACTCTTCCAGTTGAAGAAGATCTTTAGCCGAGCGTCCGCCAAGAAGAAACGTAGGTTCATCGCCGCTCTCCCTGAGTTTCATCCCGAGGTAGAGCAACGGCGCCGTTCCCACTCCGCCGCCAACGAGAAGCACCTTTTTACGGATTCCGCCGGAGTTTCCGAGCGTAAAGCCGTTGCCCAGCGGCAGGAGCACATTGAGTTTGTCGCCCTCCTGCGCCGAACATATAAAATCGGTACCTATTCCGACGTTATGCACAAGCAGCCATAGTTCGTTGTTCGCATAATCCACAAAATTAACCGAGATAGGGCGCCGCAGAAGCGGTTCACTGCCCATGCCGGCTTTTACCTGCACAAACTGCCCCGGCTGCATCTGAGGCAGAACACGTTCATCATCGCGCAACTTCAGGAGCGAATATCCCGAAGCGAGCTTATTGTTTGCGGTTACCCGCAAGTCGGTAACATATTTTCCCATTATATATAATATGTGTGCTTGCAAATATAGTTGTTTCCCGCCTTAGGGACACAAAAAAAGTTGCGTTAAGATTTTCTTTCAACGCAACTTCCGATATTTCTGTGGGCGTTGACGGATTCGAACCGCCGACCCTCTGCTTGTAAGGCAGATGCTC
>OHBJ01000212.1_pt1 | contig 33362 bp, 32 predicted proteins | sample 1577241 | NCBI WGS metagenome assembly OHBJ01 (sample SAMEA3541594, study PRJEB24748) | human gut metagenome | biome: human gut; feature: human-associated habitat; material: faeces | place: China | collected 2012 | reverse complement strand
GGCAACGGAGGATGCAATCTATGACAGCTACGCCATGCGGAAGTTTACGGAGATCGACTTCATGACCGAAGCAGTTCCGGATGAAACGACGCTGTGCAAGTTCCGCCATCTTCTGGAGAAAAACGAACTGAACAAGCTGTTTTTCGACGCCATCAACCGAGTCATGGTACAGACAGGGCATATGATGAAGGGCGGAACCATCGTGGATGCAACGATCATCAACGCACCCAGCTCCACCAAAAACGCGGAGAAGAAGCGCGACCCGGAAATGCATCAGACGAAAAGAGGAAGATCGGCCAATCGGGATATGGGGTCAACGGCATCTCCGCTATCTCAAGAAGCATCGCCGTGTGCGATATGCCAACCTGCTGACCAGCGGTGAATTGAACGCCCATCTTGCGGATGTTGACCGACAGGCAAAGGAGCTTTTTCTTCGGCTGGTAAAGCAAATGGCAAATGCTGAGGGCATTACGGAAACGCTGAAAGCCAACGACCAAATGGAATGGGTCGGACGGATGAATTCCTGCCGAGACCATGCATCCGAAACTGTCTATCATCAAGTAAGCTATACATAAGGCAAGGCCCTTCGTATCAAGTCAAGAAAATGATACGAAGGGCCTCTTTTTGCCTATTGCGCTTTCAAGAATCCGGATTCAAACGCATCGGGGAAAATAAAGCGCTTCTCACCCTGTTCAAAGCGGACGGTCACATATCCCCTGTTCAGCTCGATCACCTTGCCGATGCCGAACTTAGCGTGAGCCACAGCGCTCCCAACGGCAACGCCGGAAACATCGACCTTCGGTTTTTCGGGCTGCTGGGGCTTTGCGGGAACGATCGGAGATTTCACGCCGAAAGCAGCAGTGACAAAATCCGGCTTAGCCGGTGGTGTCCGAGTTGGAACGGGGGCTTTGGGCGGCTCCGGCTCCTCGTCCGCTTCCGGAACATCGGCTTCGTCGATTTCCGGCGCATGAGCCAAGAGCGGTTCCGCCCGACGCTCTTTTTGCTTGTCTTGAAAAGCTTGGCGAGCTTGCGGATAAAGCCAGTTCACCGGAGCTGGACAAAGAAATCTGCATGGTGCTGAAACAGATCACAGCAGAATTTCTGCTGCCGGAAAAGGGATGATGCGCTATGGCGGTGACAGGCTTTTGGCCTGTGTTCAAAAACCTGAAAGCCACGCTGGACTACGCCGACAATCCCGACAAAACCACCGCACTGGAATATCTCGACGGGGATTTGTACGCCGCCCTGCGCTACGCAGAGAACGATAACAAGACCGACCGCAAAATATTTGTCGGCGGCATCAACTGCTCGGCGCAGAACGCCTGCGCCGAAATGATCGCCGTACAGCGACGGTTTGGTCTGCGTGGCAAGGTGGTCGGTTACCACGGCATTCAGAGTTTTCGTGAGGGTGAGGTTACACCGGAGCGGGCGTTCGCCATCGGCAAGGAAACCGCACGGCGAATGTGGGGCGACCGATATCAGGTGCTGGTTACCGTTCACCTGAACACCGACAATGTGCATTGCCACTTTGTTGTGAATCCTGTGTCCTTCAAGTGTACAGTCGTTCGGCCCTGCGCTGCAGGAGCGGGCTAGCGCTCGAGCAGCCGAAGCATACCGGCGTGGAGCGCGGAGGCTGTCGGCATGGCGGGAACCGCGCCAAAAGCGGTTGCGGTCAGCGAACCGGCCACGCAGGAAACGCCGAGAATGTGCTGCAAAACCTGCGGCGCGGGAATTCTGTCGCAGCAGTCGCAGAGCAGCAGCTCGGAAAGGAAGGTTCCCCAGAAGGCGTCTCCGGAGCCGGTGGTGTCCAGCGCGGTGACCTGAATCGTGTGCTGCCGCAGAAAAACGCCGTTTCTGCATAGGCAGAGGCAGCCGTCGGCGCCAAGCGTAACGACAAGCATCCGAATATCGTAACGTTCCAGAAGCTCCCGCATTCCGGCCGTGTGATCGGCGGCCTTTGTCAGAAATTCAAGCTCCTCCTCGGAAAGCTTGACAAGGTCGGCATAGCGCAGTCCCTCGCAGATTGCATGATAGGCGGAGTCGGTATCGGGCCAAAGCGGCAAACGGAGGTTGGGGTCAAACGCGATCGCCGCGCCCTTTGACCTTGCATGTCTCACCGCCTCAAGGGTAGCCGAGCGCACCGGCTCGGCAGTCATGGAGACCGAGCCGAAATGGAAGATACCCGCTTGCTCCAGAAGCGTCAGCGGCAGCTCGGCGGATCGGAGCATACAGTCGGCGCTATGCTGGCGGTAAAAGCTGAAGGATCGATCCCCGCGCTCGTCCAGAGAGACAAACGCCAAGGTGGTCGGCTCCGTCTCGCTGCGCAAAAGGCCGTCGGTGCATATGCCGTTGCGCTCCATTGTGCTGCGGATCAGCCGTCCGAAGACGTCATTGCCGACTTTGCCGATAAATGCGGTCTGCATATTCAAATGGGAGGCGGCGGCCAAAACATTGCTCGGAGCGCCGCCGGGAGCGCCCAGATAGGACACCTTCCCGCTCTCCTGCTGCCCGCCGGGAACAAAGTCGATCAAGGCTTCTCCAAGCGCAACAATGTCGTACTTCGGCGCTGCTTCGCAGCGGATGCACGCGCCGTTGCGTTCTTTGAGGGAGGCCTCCGCGTTGGCGCGGAACACGAGTCTCGGGGCGCGGGTCGGATCCGCCTCCGGAAACGTCTGCGCTCCTTCAAAGCAGTATAGTTCAATGGGCGCGGGGCCATTGAACACAACGCACTGCACACGGCCGTGCGGTGTATCGTTTTCAACCGGCGCAAACTGAGGTCGGAAGCCGTATGCACTCAGCTCCCGGAATGATGCGGCAAAATCGTGCGCGGAAAGACCGATGTGCTCCAGACCGAGTATTTCCGAAGAGTCGGATGGGTAGTCCTTGTCAAGGCGCTGACAGAATTCGAATTTCGTTCCGAAGGGAGCGATCAGATTGAAGTATTTTGTTCCGGTTCCGAAAACCTTCGGGTTAAAAAAGGGAACACCTCTGTCGTGCTCAAGCTCGAGACCTTTTGAAAGCAGCGCACGCAGAAGGGCACCGGCATCCGGGGTCTCAAGGGCGATGTGCTCAAGCCCGACGATCTTGTCCGGCGCGCGGGACGGCGCGTCCCCCTCGGCGGTGACGAGGCGCAGACGAAAATTTCCGCAAACATAGAGTCTGCCATCGTCGACGGGTAGAAAATGCAGAACGGATTCCAGCCAGCGTCCCGCTTCATCCAGCGAGGGGACGGGCAATTCGATGCAGTGCAAGCGCATAATAAGCTCCTCTTATTGGCTGTGGCGCGAAAGAACGCCCAGATAGATGCTGCTGAGAAGGATCTGCTTTTGCTCAGCGGCGCGGTCCTTGATGCGGCGCAGGATCTCCTCGCCCGCCATTTTGCCCAGCTCGTCGACCGGCTGAGCCACCAGACGTACCGGCGAGGATTCGAGGAGAGGAGAGTCAAAATCCGAAAAGCAAACCAGCTCAACATCCCGGCCGATCTGCATACCGCATTCGCGAAGACAGTGATAAACATCGGTGCCCATCAGGCCATTGGAGGCAACGATCGCAGTACACCTTTGCTTGAGCAGCTCCCTGGTGCTGTTCCATGCGCTGCGCTCCATCGAATCTCCGTGCTGGATAAAGCCATCCTCAATCGGAATGGCGAAATCGGACATAGCCTGACGGTACGCCGCAAGGCGCTCCCGCGAGGTGCTCAGGCGGCTCAGGCCTGTAATGAAGCCGATCCGCCGCTGCCCCTGTTCGATCAGCGAGGCAACGCTCCGGTAGACGGATTGATACGCGGACACCGTCACGGAGGAAAACGGCGCAGCGTCTACCTTCCGGTCGGCCAAAACAGTGGGGAAGGACGCCGGAAGCACCGCAGAAAACTCGCTGTAGGACTCCATGGTCGATGCCAGCAGGATCCCGTCCACAACTCCGGAGGTAAGATACCGCAAATGCTGTAGCTCACGCTCCTTATTCTCTTGTGTGTTCGCGATGATCAAATGGAAGCCCTCTGCAGAAATGCTACTCTCAACAGTCTCGATCAAACGGGCGAAGAACTGGTTGGAAATATCCGGGACCACAAAACCAATGATATTCTTCTTTCCTGTGCGGAAACTGCGGGCAAATGCATTTGGTGTATACCCCAGCTCTCGGATTGCCTTCATCACAAGCTCTCTTGAATGCTCGGATACGGTACGGGTGCCGTTCAGTGTGTGCGATACCGTTGCGGTCGACACGCCCGCCGCGCGCGCAACGTCTGAAATATTCGGCAGTTTCTTTTCTGTTCTCATAGGCGGTTTTATCCTCACTCATCCGTTGCTGTATTGGTTTCATATGCGTAAACGATTACGTTTATTATATCGATGAGATAATTCGTTGTCAAGCCGAATGAAAATAATAAAAAAATTCGGCATATTATACAAAAAATAAGCATCATTTTTGGAATTGACAGAGTGCAAAAACTGTGCTATCCTTGCCGTAGCGAAAAGTTAATCGTTTGCGCAATCGATTAACCAGTGTTAAACAGCATATTATTATAGTAAATAGGAGGTATGTACATGGGTGGATCGTCAGAAGCCGCAGAGGTCGGCTGTCGAATCATCTCAACCGTAGACGTTCTGGTCGTTGGTGGCGGTCCTGCCGGGATCGGGGCTGCGGTCGGCGCGGCTTATCACGAAAATTTGCGTGTGGCGATCGTTGACGAAGGCGGCTGCTTCGGAGGCGCGGTTCCAAAATCGTTGATCACCTTTGCAGAGGGCGGCGTTGTTTGCAGCGGTGACCAGCTCCTGATCAAGGGCGTGTGGCAGCGCATCCAAGACGAAATGGTTCGCCGCGGCGGTGCGATCCCTGCGCACGAGCTGATCCATTCTAATAAGTATTATCCGTTCGACCGTTCCCGCTGCGAAAAGGATCTTCAGCTCACGATTTTTGACCCGGAGTGCTTCAAGCTCGCCGCAGACGAGATTTTGACCTCCCATCCCAACATTCAACCCATCCTGTATACGCGCGCGGTCGCGCCGATTATGAGTGGAAACCGGGTTACCGGCGTTTATGTGGAAAACAGGGAGGGACGCGGCGCGATCCTGGCAAAGCGTGTGATCGACGCAACGGGGATGTCGTTCCTTTTGCGCGCAGCCGGCGCCGAATGCGTGTCAACGTGCGCCAACGCGCCGCACCGTCAGGGGCCGATCCTCGTCTTTTTCAGAGCCGGCGGGATCAGTGAGGTCACGCCGACCTACCGGCCTAACGTAACGGATGTGCCCTACGGCGCGATCAACCTCTTCCCGACGATGCGCGACCATGAATATCGGATCGAGATGACGCGGGCGCTCGGCGACGGAAGCAGCGTGGAGGATATGACCCGCGCTTCGATCGAATGTCGCCGCCAGATCCCGGAGATCATTGAATATCTGCGAAAGAACTGGTACGGCTGTGAGAATATCTACCTGATCGACTCGGGCAATGAGGCGCTGCCGATGTCTCTATATAAGCTGGTCGGCCGCCGGCCGGTGTGCGTGAATGACATGCTGAACGGCGTCGTCCCCGAGGACACAATCGCCCTCTGCGGCTACGGGATCGACGTTCACAGCGCCGAAAAGGGCGGCCAGAATTACCTGCACTACCTCGAGCCGGGTCAATACTATGGCATTGGCTATGGCGCGCTTGTTCCCGCAAGCGAGGTCGAGAACATTCTGACCGCCGGGAAATCGGTTTCCTGCGAATCCGGCGCGGAGGCGGCGATCATGGCGACGGCGCTCAGCATGGCGACCGGCGAGGCGGCCGGAACGGCCAGCGCGCTCAGCATCTGTGACGATGTGCCGGTGCGCAGTGTCGATGTGAAAAAGCTCCGCGAGGCTCTGCGCAGGCAGGGAGCGATCTTGGAGCCGGAAATACTTCCCGAGGCGCAGAAATACGATGAATACATATTTACCTATTAAGAATTATAAGGAGGACAAGACACGATGAAAACAGTTAACATTCCTGCAAAAGCCTGTCCCGTTGTCGACGAGGTCGATGTGTTGGTCGTAGGCGGCGGCGCGGCCGGCATCGGTGCGGCCATCGGCGCTGCGCAGTGCGGCGCATCGGTCGCGCTAGTCGAGTACTTCGGTGCGCTGGGCGGACTGCTGACAAACGGATATGTTACAAACTGCGAGGCGGGCGTGGCGATCTCCGGCGACAAGATCCTGATCAAGGGCGTTTTCGACAAGCTGGTCACGCGTATGGTCGAAAAGGGCGGCGCGATTCGCGGCTACGACCTGATCCGCTCGAACAAGTATTATCCGTTCGATACCTCGCGCTGCGAAAACGATCTGCAGATCACGCCGTGGGATCCCGAGGCATTCAAGCTCTCCGCCGATGAGCTGATGGCGGAGCACGGCGTAAAGGTGTATTTCTACACGCAATTCACCGAGATCCTCAAGGAGGGCAACAAGGTGGTCGGCGGCGTGATCGAGAATCGCTCCGGGCGTCAGGTCATCTTGGCCAAGCGCGTCGTCGACTGCACCGGCGCTGCCGCCGTCGCGCAAATGGCCGGCGCCGAATGCTGCGGCGTCGGGCGCAAGGGCTCCATGACGCTGATGTTCCGGGTGGGAAACGTCAAGAACGTCGTCCCGTCCTACAAGCCGAATGTGAAGGAGATCCCCTATGGTGCGGTGAACTTCTTCCCTCTGATCCGGGAAGGAGACTTCCGCGTGGAGATGACCCGCTATATCGGCAGCGAGAACAGCGCGGAGGATTATACAAAGGGCACTATTGAGTGCCGCCGTCAGTGCCAGGAGGTTCTGCAATACCTGAAGGAGCACTGGATCGGCTTTGAGGACGCTTATATCATTGACACCGCGCCGACGCTCGGCTCGCTTGCTCAGCCGGCGCTGGTGGGCGAAAAGAAAATGACGCAGGAGATGATCCTCAAGCGCGAGATGCCGGACGACCGCATTGCCATCACCGCCTACGGCATCGACCTGCACAGCCCGGAGATGGGCGGGCAGAATTTCCTGTACTATCTGACCCCCGGCGAATATTACGGCGTGCCGTTCGGCGTGGTCGTTCCGAAATCGCCTGTTGAGAATCTTCTGGTCGGCGGAAAATGCGTTTCCACCGAGCGGGACGCGTTCAGCTCCGTCTGCTGCTCCGCCATTTCCATGGCGACCGGCGAAGCCGCAGGCACGGCCTGCGCGATCAGCATCCGCGAGGGTGTGAATGCCCGCGATGTGGACATTGGGATGCTGCAGCAGGCTCTCGTGAAAAACGGCGTATTGCTCGATCCGGAGCCCGCTCCTTCGGTCGAAAAATACTATGTTTACCCCAAGCGTGAATTCAAGCTCGACGAAAACGGAAAATTGAAAGGATGAGAAAAAATGAAAAAACTGATCGCTCTTTTGCTTTGCGTCTGCCTGCTGCTGAGTGCAGCGGCCTGTACGAATGTACCAGCCGCCGGCAAGAGTACGGATGCCTCAAACCAGGACGGTGAGCAGCGCCTGCGCATCGTCGCCACGCTCCAGTCCCAGCAGATCAACTTCTGGTCGAATGTTCAGCACACGCTTGAGCGTCTTGCAAAGGAAGAAAACGTCGATCTGACGATCATGGATCTGAACGGCGACGTCACAACGTTTGCAAACGTGATCGACGACATCGTCGCCATGAAGCCGGACGGCGTCATTACCTGCGGCTTGGAAACATCAACTCTGGGCATCCATGTGAAGACCCTGCAGGACGCCGGCATTCCCGTCGTGACCTACAACATCAGCCCGGAGGGCGCAACCTGCCCGCGGGTCGTTGCAGATCAGTCGGAGTTCGGCCGCGTCGCCGGTACTGCGGCGGCAGAGTACTGGAAAGAAAATCACCCGGATACGACGCCTGTCGGCGGTGCAGTCGATCTGTATTCCGCGCCGCAGTGCAAGGAACGCGTCGACGGCTTTGTGGAGGGCTTCCGCACCGTCTATCCCGACTTTGAAGTCGTCCAGTCCGTGGACGGCGGCGGCTCGCGCTCGGTTTCCCTTGCAGCGTGTGAGGATTTGCTGCAAGCGCACCCGGAGATCAACGTCATGTTCGGCATCAACGCCGACAGCGCGCTCGGCGCTCTGGATGCTCTGCGCGAGATCAATCGCGGCACGTCCGCCGATTCCCTTGTCGCCAGCGTCGACGGGACGGAGGCCGACTGTGCAGAGCTGAAGGATCCGAACTCCGCCCTGAAGGCCGTTGCGGGCAACTCTCCGCGCATTATGGCCGAGATGGCGTGGAACCTCCTGATGCAGGTCATTCGCGGCGAGCTTCCTGCCAACGAGGATTATCCGCAGTCGCTTGAGATCGTTTCGGTCACAACGGATACGGCGGATTCCTGGGTCAAAGAGAATTTCGAATAAAAAGCAGTTCCCCATCACGCAGTCCGAAGCGACCGCAGACCGCTTCGGACTGCCCTCTGTTATACGAAAGCGCGGATCGGGCCGGAGAATAAGCAGCTCCGGTCGCGAACGCTTTTATACAAATACTCAGGAGGCGGAGAGAAATACTCCGATGTTCAAGATGAATGACCCTATTTTATTGGAATTTTGCCGCGTTCGGAAGCAATTCGGCCCGGTTATTGCCCTGAATGACGTTTCGTTCTCCGTTCGCGCCGGAGAGGTGCATTGCCTCGTCGGCGAAAACGGGGCCGGCAAATCAACCCTGATCAAGATCCTTGCCGGTGCCTACAGCATTGACGGCGGCGAGCTTCGGATCGACGGGAAGCCCGTTCGGATCGAAACGCCCGCTCAGGCCGCCGCGTACGGAATCTCCGTTGTTTATCAGGACGTGACAAACGTGGATAAGCTTTCCATTGCGGACAACATCGTTCTCGGTGCGGAGAACAGCAGATTTGGTTTCAATCAGAAAAAGAAAAATATCGAATTCGTTCGGCCGTTTTTAAGCCAAGTCGGGCTTGAAATCGAGCCGACCGTGCTAATGGAATCACTTTCCATTGCGCAAAAGCAGATGGTAATGATTGCAAAGGCCCTGTCAAAAAACGCCAGAGTAATCGTGCTTGACGAGCCGACAGCCATGCTGAATGAGCAAGAGGTCCATACGCTGTTTCAGATTATTGGCAGCCTGCGCGAGCGGGGCATCACGGTGGTATACATTTCCCACCGAATGGAAGAAATCTATCGCATCGGCGACCGGGTGACCGTTTTAAAGGACGGCAGCTATGTCGGAACATGGGCTCTGTCCGAAATCAATACCCAGCAGCTGATCGTCAAAATGGTGGGACGCGAGCTTCACGACGTTTACCCAAGCAAGCAGCGTCCGGTTGGAAAAGAGCTGCTGCGCGTTGAGAATCTGACCACGGAAAAAATCAAGGGCGTGAGCTTCAGCTTACGCGAGGGCGAGGTCGTCGGACTTGCGGGTCTGGTCGGCTCCGGTCGAACGGAGGTTCTGCGTGCAATTTTCGCGGCTGACAAGCTGCGCAGCGGGCAGGTTATTCTGGAGGGAAAGCAGCTTTCCATGGGCGCCCCGATCGATGCGATCCGGAACGGCATCGGACTGCTGCCGGAGGAACGCAAGCGCCAGGGAATCGTGAACTGTCTGTCTGTAAAGGACAACATCACGCTGATTTATTCCCAGCTGACCGCGAAATTCGGCTTTCTGAAAAAGGCGGGCGACGATGCGATCGTCCGACGCTATATCGACACGCTGCATATCAAAACGCCGTCTGCGATGCAGGCGGTGGGGAATCTCTCCGGCGGCAATCAGCAAAAGGTCGTTGTCTCAAAGTGGCTGTCTATCTCCCCTCGGATCCTGCTTCTGGATGAACCGACGCAGGGGATCGACGTCGGAGCAAAGGCCGACATCTATCAGCTGATCGATCGTCTTGCTCGGGAAGGCATGGGCGTGATTGTGGTTTCCTCCGACCTGATCGAGATCATCAACCTCAGCAATCGAATCGTGGTCATGCGGGACGGTCAAGCCATAAAAACACTTGAAAGCGATGAGCTTACAGAAGAGAATGTTATGCTATATGCTATGGGAGTTAACGCCGATGAAAAAGCTTAAAACAAATACGCAAACAAAGCAGCGCCTTGTAACGCTGCTGATCCTTGTACTGATTATGGTGATCCTTTCGTGTATCAGTAACAAGTACCTTACGTTCAACAACCTGATTAACATTGTCCGCCAGGAGAGCACCCTGATTATTATTGCCTGTGCCGCGACAATGCTGATGATATCCGGCGGCATGGACCTTTCTCCGGCAGGCGTGATTGCCCTGACCTCCGTTGTTTTTGCGAAGCTCTGCGTCTCCGGCATCAGCATCCCGCTGGCGGCGCTGCTGTCGCTTCTTGTCGGCGTCGCTGCAGGCACGTTCAGCGGTCTGCTGGTCGTGCTTGCCAATGTTCCGCCCATGATCGCAACGCTTGGCACGTGGTACATCACAAAGGGCTTGGCATACGCGATCAGCAACAGCTACGCGATCGTGCAGGGGCTTCCCGCAAACTTCGGGTGGGTCAATCGCTATGTCGGCCCGTTCCCGCTCATGGTGGTGATCGCCGTGGCAGTTTTTGCCGTGTTTTACATTCTCCTGAACCGAACTCTGCTCGGGAAATATGCCTATGCGATTGGCGGCAATAGCGAGACCGCGCGCCTTTCGGGTATTAAGGTCAATCTGGTGCGTTGCGTACTATACATTTTAACTGCGCTCATGTCCTCCTTCGTCGGCATTCTGATGTCCTCACGCATCAATTCCGGTGACCCGAATCTCAGCACCTCCGGAATTGAGTTTGAGATCATTGTTGCGATCATCCTCGGCGGAACAAGTCTGCTTGGCGGTCAGGGCTCGCTGATCGGAACGCTGATCGGCGCGCTGATCCTCGGGAACCTTTCCAACGGCATGAATCTGCTGGGAATCGGCACGGTCTATCAGTTCATCGTCGAGGGCGCCGTGCTGGTCGTGGCTGTCGTTCTTGATCTGACGCTGAAGGGCAACGGCCTTCGCATCAAGAAGCTGCGCCGGTCAAACTGACCTCGGAAGCCCCACAAAAAATCCGGACACGAGAATGATTTTGTGACGATAAATAGCTCCGCTGCCGCTCCTTCGGTCAAGGCCGAGAAGCGGCAGCGGAGCTGCTTCGAACGGGCTTTGGATAAGTGGAGCTGCAAGCAAGAAAAGGGGCAGTCTCACTAAAAGGCAGCCCCCCAAAAAAGCAAAGGCCCGGCTCTTGCGTAGAGCCGGGTTTTGGCGTATTATTTAGGTGCGAAACAAAACAAATGTTCTATAATTAATGACGCCTCTGAACCATATCGGCTCGGAGGCGTTTTTCGTTATCTCTGTTCAGGCGGGCAGATCTTCGGAAGGATCTCAAGGAAGTGCTGACCGATCTTTTCTGCGTCATAGCCGTTGGCCTCGCAGATGAACCGGATGGTATCCGGCAGCAGGACGTGACCCTTCGCTTTCTCCACTTCGTATTCCTTGTTTGTGATTTGCTTCATAGTGGGCATCTCGTCAGACAGGAATTTGTCAAAGCGACATAACATAAATCTGGCACGGATTCCATTTGTCCCACAGATTTGGCATCAATTCAAATTCCTTAAATCCAAGGCCCAGGTAAAAACGGTTTGTTTCATCGTATTCCGGATACTTGCCCATTTGAACCGTCTTTACCTGAATAAAAGAATAGCTATGTTCTGCAGCGATCCGCTTTGCCTCGTCAAACATACCTCTGCCAATACCTTTACGATGATGCGTCTTCAATACGCCCATAACAGCAAGCTCAACGGTATCTTTTCCCGTTTCCTTCAGACACAAAAAACCATTGGCTTTTTCTTCTTCAAAAGAGGCAACCATTATTTCATTCGCACTTTCACGAATATAGTTTTCTGTTGATTCCGGAATCCCAAACCACTCTGGCAGTGCCGTAAGAATGCTGCGTGCAATTCGTTGCTTCTCCTCAATATCATCCACTATTCTTATCATCACTTTCACCTCTGCAAATCATGATTTCTAACCGTCTATTATACCGGCGAAGTATGAACATTTCTACCAAGAAAAACAGCCGGGATACCCCAACTTCCACAACTTACCCCTCAAGCGGCAAAATCGGCGGAGAAATAATTAAATTGTATCAATTTCGGCGTTTTTTATATCCAGAAAGCGGCAGTTGATTAGTCTACCCGAAAAGCATGAAAACGAGAATTGTCACCGTTTATTGTAAGAAAATCGGTGACAGGAATCGAATCTATGGATTTTCGTTCTGCCCCGGTGCGCTTCAGGTTTCCTGCTCCGCACCGGGGCTTTTTCATTTCAGCAACAAGCGTTATATCGGCGTCTATCTGCCCGTTTCCAAAGGCGGTACCCACGCGAGGGACAACCGCATGAGCCTTTGTTAATCCTGCCAGGCCAAGATCCACCACGACCTCAGCGACCGCTGATCAGGCATCATAATCAAACCGCTCATTGCTGAATGTGAACAGCTCCTTCCCTTCATACCTCTTAAAGATGGCATAGATTGTTTTGAACTCATCAATCGTGATTGCGTGATTTCCAATCGGCAGAGCCAAACTGACCCCCGGCATACCATAAGCATACTGCTTGCGGGTGATATTTATATGTACCCACCAACACCCGTAATTACCGTGGTAACCTCCGAAGGTGAAGTCCTCGCCCTGCAGCCAATTGAAGAATGGCGCTTTGCAGTCAGCCAAAGATTTATCACAGACGAGAAATGCTTCCGGTTTCCCACCACCGATTTTCAATGTCTTTTCTTCCATAGGATGATCCTCCCGTGATCAATTGATCCATAAAGAAAAGACCCATCGTCCGACGGGTCTCTGAAATCTGTATGACCCATCGTTCAGCCTTTAGCACCTTGCCATCCGGTAGGTTGCTGTGCGGTCAGCGGGGCTGTCCCTCGCGCACTCCTTATGGTATTTCCATTATAGCGCGGGGGGTTCTCCATGTCAATCCGGTAGGGGATGAAAATCTCCGGGACCTTTTCGGTCGGGCAACGTCCCGGGGTCACACGCACCAAAATCGCAAAAAAGACATGGAGCTGCTCCACATCAGGGGATCTTTGTCTATTGTCCTGTTTTAGTGGTTCTGTTCCGTCTTGCCCTGCGGGGTATTTTGTGATAAACTGGAGAAAAATTTGCAAGGAAGTGATCGGATGTCGCTGCAGGAAAAGCTGCTGCGGGTCGCGCCGGAGGAATGGGAAAACGAGTTCGTCCGACCTCCTCGACCTGACCGGTATGACCCGCGTCGTCGTGACGCACACGCTGGAGGCCGCGCTCCTGCGCCGCTATGACGGCATCCTCGTCCTGAAAAACGGCCGTATCGCCGAATCCGGCAGCTTCGACGAGCTGATAGAGAAAAAGGGGTATTTTTACGCCCTGTTCACCGTTGCGCAGGGGTGAGAGCCGGATAAATGATGCAGTAAGAAGAATCATTCCGGCCCGATACCGCCGAAAGCCGAATTTTCGATGGACAAGATGCGCGTTCCATGCTAAAATCAATTTGTGTGACCGCATTTTCTGCGCAGAAAGGGGCGAAGACTATGATCGATTTTTCCAAACTGGAACAGTATCGGGAGAATAACCGCATTGAGGCAAAAAAAGCGCTTGGCGGCCTGCCGAAGAGCATTTGGGAGACATACTCTGCCTTCGCCAATACCTATGGCGGGATCATCCTGCTGGGCGTAGAGGAGCGGGCGGACAAGTCCCTGCACCCGGTCGATCTGCCCGATCCGGACCGGCTCATCCGGGAGTTCTGGGATATCGTCAACAATCCCGATAAGACCAGCGTCAATATCCTGTCTGCCAGGGATGTTTTTGTGCAGGAGGTGGACGGCGCGCACATCGTGGTCATCCGCGTGCCCCGTGCCGAGCGCTCCTATAAGCCGGTCTATGTGGACGGCAACCCGCTGTGCACCTATCGCCGCAACGGCGAGGGCGACTACCGCTGCACCAGAGAGGAATATCAGGCCATGGTGCGGGACGCTTCCGTGCGGACGCAGGATATGCTGGTGCTGAACGAGATGGACCTGGGCGTGTTTCATCCGGAAAGCGTCCGCAGCTATCGCCAGAGAATGCGCCTGTCCCGCCCCGGGCATGTGTGGGAGTCATTGGAGGATGAGGAATTCCTCCTGAAGCTGGGCGCTGTCGGCATCGGCTCCGACGGAAAGAAGCACCCGACCTCTGCGGGCCTGCTCATGTTTGGCAATGAATACGACATTGTGCGGGAATTCAATGCCTATTTTCTCGATTATCAGGAGCAGTATGATGCCGATACCCGCTGGACGGACCGGATCATTTCCTCGTCCGGCGACTGGAGCGGCAATGTGTATGATTTCTATTTCCGCATTTACAACAGGCTGATCCAAGATATCAAGGTGCCGTTCCGGATGGACGGCGGGAACCGCGTGGACGACACGCCCGTGCATCAGGCACTCCGCGAGGCATTGGCCAACTGCCTTGTCAATGCGGATTATTATGGCAGGCAGGGGCTGGTCATCCTCAAAAAGCGGGACGGCATCACCATGTCCAACCCCGGCAGCTTCCGCATTGAGCTCGACGCGGCAAAGAGCGGCGGCGTGTCCGATCCCCGCAACGGGACGATGCTGAAGATGTTCAACCTGATCGATATCGGTGAGCGCGCCGGAAGCGGCATCCCGAATATATTCCGCGTCTGGCGCGAGCAGGGCTGGGCAGCCCCCACATTTACGGAACAGCTTGAGCCGGAACGGACGATCTTATCGCTGACATTCGAAAAAATCGGCGATAAAAAATCGGTGATAAAAATCGGCGATAAAAAATCGGTGATAAACGAAAAAATGAAGGAAACGATCATTGCATATCTTACGGATCATGCAGAGGCGAAGACCGCTGAGATCGCCGCATATATTGGCTTGAAGTTATCACGCACAAGGGATTATCTGAATGAACTGATCGCAGAGGATATCGTTGTCGCCGAGGGCGGAAATCGCAACAGGACCTACCGTCTGAGATCCTGATGCCCCGCGGCGGGAAAGCCATGCTTGACAATCCTGCGCGGGTGCGCGGGTATGATAGAGTATCCCCTGCTCGGAGGGCGAGCTGTTCGAAGAAATAGCAGCCGGACAAGAGGCAGACTGAGACGCCTGTTTCCTGTCCGGCTTTTTTTGCGCAAAAAAGGAGGTGTGCGATATGGATTTTCTGAACGGCAGGATCAAACCAATGTACTTCCATAAATGACGCCTCTGAACCATATCGGCTCGGAGGCGTTTTTCGTTATCTCTGTTCAGGCGGGCAGATCTTCGGAAGGATCTCAAGGAAGTGCTGACCGATCTTTTCTGCGTCATAGCCGTTGGCCTCGCAGATGAACCGGATGGTATCCGGCAGCAGGACGTGACCCTTCGCTTTCTCCACTTCGTATTCCTTGTTTGTGATTTGCTTCATAGTGGGCATCTCGTCAGACAGGAATTTGTCAAAGCGACATAACATAAATCTGGCACGGATTCCATTTGTCCCACAGATTTGGCATCAATTCAAATTCCTTAAATCCAAGGCCCAGGTAAAAACGGTTTGTTTCATCGTATTCCGGATACTTGCCCATTTGAACCGTCTTTACCTGAATAAAAGAATAGCTATGTTCTGCAGCGATCCGCTTTGCCTCGTCAAACATACCTCTGCCAATACCTTTACGATGATGCGTCTTCAATACGCCCATAACAGCAAGCTCAACGGTATCTTTTCCCGTTTCCTTCAGACACAAAAAACCATTGGCTTTTTCTTCTTCAAAAGAGGCAACCATTATTTCATTCGCACTTTCACGAATATAGTTTTCTGTTGATTCCGGAATCCCAAACCACTCTGGCAGTGCCGTAAGAATGCTGCGTGCAATTCGTTGCTTCTCCTCAATATCATCCACTATTCTTATCATCACTTTCACCTCTGCAAATCATGATTTCTAACCGTCTATTATACCGGCGAAGTATGAACATTTCTACCAAGAAAAACAGCCGGGATACCCCAACTTCCACAACTTACCCCTCAAGCGGCAAAATCGGCGGAGAAATAATTAAATTGTATCAATTTCGGCGTTTTTTATATCCAGAAAGCGGCAGTTGATTAGTCTACCCGAAAAGCATGAAAACGAGAATTGTCACCGTTTATTGTAAGAAAATCGGTGACAGGAATCGAATCTATGGATTTTCGTTCTGCCCCGGTGCGCTTCAGGTTTCCTGCTCCGCACCGGGGCTTTTTCATTTCAGCAACAAGCGTTATATCGGCGTCTATCTGCCCGTTTCCAAAGGCGGTACCCACGCGAGGGACAACCGCATGAGCCTTTGTTAATCCTGCCAGGCCAAGATCCACCACGACCTCAGCGACCGCTGATCAGGCATCATAATCAAACCGCTCATTGCTGAATGTGAACAGCTCCTTCCCTTCATACCTCTTAAAGATGGCATAGATTGTTTTGAACTCATCAATCGTGATTGCGTGATTTCCAATCGGCAGAGCCAAACTGACCCCCGGCATACCATAAGCATACTGCTTGCGGGTGATATTTATATGTACCCACCAACACCCGTAATTACCGTGGTAACCTCCGAAGGTGAAGTCCTCGCCCTGCAGCCAATTGAAGAATGGCGCTTTGCAGTCAGCCAAAGATTTATCACAGACGAGAAATGCTTCCGGTTTCCCACCACCGATTTTCAATGTCTTTTCTTCCATAGGATGATCCTCCCGTGATCAATTGATCCATAAAGAAAAGACCCATCGTCCGACGGGTCTCTGAAATCTGTATGACCCATCGTTCAGCCTTTAGCACCTTGCCATCCGGTAGGTTGCTGTGCGGTCAGCGGGGCTGTCCCTCGCGCACTCCTTATGGTATTTCCATTATAGCGCGGGGGGTTCTCCATGTCAATCCGGTAGGGGATGAAAATCTCCGGGACCTTTTCGGTCGGGCAACGTCCCGGGGTCACACGCACCAAAATCGCAAAAAAGACATGGAGCTGCTCCACATCAGGGGATCTTTGTCTATTGTCCTGTTTTAGTGGTTCTGTTCCGTCTTGCCCTGCGGGGTATTTTGTGATAAACTGGAGAAAAATTTGCAAGGAAGTGATCGGATGTCGCTGCGGGAAAAGCTGCTGCGGGTCGCGCCGGAGGCGTGGGAAGACGAGTTCGTCCGCATCCGGCCGATGGCCACGCGGGACGACCTGATCTACGCGGGAGACGGCTGCCGCCTGACAGATGAGCAGAGGGAATTTGTGAACCCCGTGTGGTTTTCGCTCGGCCGGGCCTATCTGGCCCCGGAGGATCACGATCCCTGCCTGATCGAAAACGAGCGCCGGGAGCCGATCGGCTTTCTGTGCTTCACGGCATGGGCCGATGCCTACAGCTGGAGCTATTTTCTCGACGTCCGGCAGCAGGGGAGGGGCTACGGAAAGCGGGCGGCGCAGCTGGCGCTCCGCCTGCTCCGGCTGGCCGATCCGGATATGCCGGTCAAGCTGGCCGTGGAGGCTGCCAATACACGGGCGCAGGGACTTTACCGCTCGCTGGGCTTCCGGCAGCTGCCGGAGCGGGACGGCGACGATCTCATATTCTGCATGGAGGAGAATCCTGATGGATGATCTGGTCTTTCGCCGGGCGGGGAAGACGGACCTGCCGCACATCCTTGCCATGCAGGCGGATATTTTCCACGGTGAGCAGGGCATCCCCGATGACGACGTCGGGGCTTTCCTGCAAAAGCGACCCATCTGCTGGTGCGCCGGGTCGGGCGGGCTTTTTGATAAGATTGATTTTGTTTTATTGTTCCTGATCTTTTTTGAATTCGTCTTTGTTCTCATCGTTTTTTTTATTATAAAGATTCTTTGTTCTGTTGAACTGAAATCCAATTACAACAGCAACTACAATAATTGCTATTATGTTAATAAGCAGTTTCATGGCAAAACCTCCTTATTTATCTTCTCCTGCGGGAATGCTTTCTTCTTGACTGCTGTAATCTGACATATCCGAATGCGGCAGCACCAATAATAATTACAACAATTATAACAATCACTGCCACTGATACTTTTCTTTTAGAAGTTTCTTTGTGTGCTGCTTTTATTTCCTGCTGTTCTTTAGCAATGCTTGCTTCTTCAGCAGCTTTGGAACTTTCTATGGATTCCTTTTCGGCAGCTTCTTTAGCGAGTCTTTCCTGCTCTTCATATGTAGTAATATTTTCTAACATATCATTGCCGGTATCATTACCAACGGTAGTCCTGTATAATCCAAAATCAGCACAGCTGTATTCATAATCATCTGATACATAGAACCAGCACCACTGCTGCGATACATGCTTTTTATAAGCTGCTGTCTGTACTTCAATTGAAGTGCGGTTTCCCATACGAGAAAGAGGAAGCCTTAAGTTCATGGTAATTTTATTCTCTGTGTACAGATGAAGATAAGTTTTAGGAACATCCCATGTACCATAATTGGATGCTGACTCTGGAAATACAGAGGAATCATTGCTTGTCTCTACTGATTCTGCAACAGCATGAGAGAATAGCATATGACCGCCGTGACCATATTCTCCATTAAGATCCTGTGTTACTACAACAAGAGGTTTAAATCGTCTTATACATGATGTAGTATAGGCTTTGACATCATCATATACATACTGCTTCTTTGCAGCTTCTAATGTCTGACTGTAAAGGTCGGGAAAATCTCCACATACTGGGTAATGCTTTATGCCTGATTCCCACAATCCGTCAAGCTTTTCGTGTTCTCTAATCTTGGCTGATGTAGTGAATTCGCACATATAGGCAACCTGAACGGAAAGATTTTGTTCGCCACCGTAAGTGGCAAGTACTCCTCCAAGGAAAAGTATCTCGTCATCTGCATGTGTTGCGAAAACAAGAATGTCAGCATTATCGCATGGAGTCTTCCATGTCTGAACATCTTCAGGCACAGAACCCTTGGAATATACATGCATATCACAGATTGATTCTTTAGATGCAAATGTAATTGTCATCTCAGTTGTACCATCGGGAATCTGGACATATTCGTGAAGAAAACCATTAGTTCCGTTAGTTTCAGTCTTTCCATTATAAGAAAGAGTCCATTCTGAAGGAATTAAATCCCATTTGATATAAAGTGAGTACATTTTTTCAGAGGAAGTTATTGTGATTGTGTCTCCTGATGAAAATGTGGTTTTTGTGTTGTAAGAACCATCGGTCATCCTGCTGATGCTTCCCTGGTTAGAAAGTGTTATATCAGCATTCACTTCTGCAGCCTGATTGTCTTCTGCTTTAACGGCGGAAGGGAAAAGAACTATGCAGAATAGTGTAATAGTAATTGAAGCAAGCAGTTTTAAAATACTGCTTTTTGATTTGATATAAGTCATTAATCTGTACCATTCCTTATTAAAATTTATTCTTATTATTATAAACATAATATGCAGGTACTTTCAACAACCTAAAATGATATGTTATAATAAAAAATAAATAAATAAAGCTGTTAAAAGGTTACAGATATAGATGAGAAAAGATTTTGATGAAATGTACAGACTGGGTTTGTACGGCAATGGAATAGAGAGAATTAAATTGAAAAAAGCAGTTCAGATAATTCAGAAAGCTTCAGCTTCACAAGTTAAGATTGTAGATATCGGACATGATAATTTTGATTCAGCATGTGAGGCACTTGAGCTTGGTTCGGTTGATATGGCAGTTGTTGACATGGCACAGCTTATCAGGATGGAAAAGAATGATGAGAATCTTCCTTATGGGGTTGTTATTTCGGGTGTTTTAAAACGCGGCGATTCAAGATATGTAATGATAAGAAAGAGACATGCAAAAGACCTTATTGAAAATGCTGTTGTTGCAACTGACTCATACAGCAAGACGGAGCGTATTAAACATATGTATGATGGAATAAGCTGTGTAGTAGAGACGGATATAAGAAAATGTATTGAAAAGCTGGATGCGTCAGAATGTGATGCTGTATTTGTACTTTTAGAAGATATTAATGCAGCAAGGCTACATAATAGTTTTCTGTATAGATATACAATCATGGATTATGGAGAATGTGTTCCTGTGCATGGTGAGGGTGTGTATGCAATGCTTACTAAAGGGAAAAAAGAGGCTGTCCGCACGGCAAGAGAATTGTCACATAAGAGTACAGCAGAATGTTTTGAGATAGAAGATGATATAATTAGCAGGGTTATGCAGAATGTATATGTTAAGACATGTGATGTGTATGCAAGAATCAGTTCTGACAGACTGGAGATATATGCAGATGTTACCGGTAACAGGGGACGCATAAGAGTTAATGAAAGGGGTACATTTGTTAATAAGAACCTTATTATCACAAAAATAGTAGACAGAATTAGTAAAAGTATGTAATAATAATATATTGATATATATTATTAAAGTTTGGAAAGAGGATATATGGAATTTAAGAAAATCAATGATAGAAGATTCCAGTGCAGACTCGATGAGGAAGACCTGGAAGATAATAATATTTCCTTAGATGATTTCTTTAAGAATGATACAGACAAGATACACAGCCTTCTTGAAGTTATTATGGAGGAGGCTGAAAAAAATATAGGTGTTACTTTAAGTGGGGAGGTTATGTCACTACAGCTTGCACCACAGCCAGACCATTCAATACTTCTTACAGTTTCATCTGGTAAAGAAGATCTGGGTAATATGTTAAGAAAAGCAGGGGAAAGTATATCTAAGGCATTTTCAAAACCAGAGAAGAGTAATGTGATTAAGAATGGTGAAGGTACATTTAAAGATGCACCTTTTGAAACATTTGGAGACAGTCTAGATAAGTTCGAATTACCAGATGCACAGACAGATGAACTTAAGAAGACAGGACAGAAGAAGAAAGCAAGTAATGTTATTAAAGCCGGATGCGGCGTATTCAGGTTGGAAAGCCTTAATGATTTTGAGGAAATGTGTACTGTAAGTTCAAGAACATGGGGAATAACTAATGCACTGTATAAGAATAAAGAAGATGATACATATTATCTTGTACTTGAGAAAGGAAGATGCTCAGAGGAAAAATACAGAAGTCTTCTGAATCTTTTGATGGAGTACAGTGTGTTTGATTCTTCAAAAGAAGAACGTGTTGCATTTATAAGGGAGCATTATAGTGTAGTAATAGGCAGCAATGCTATTAATGTAGTAAAGAAATATATGTAGATTAATTATTCAGGCAGAATCTGAATGATGAGGTAAGGAGGCAGTATATGAGATATCCTGAATTCTTATCCGAAGGCGGAACTATAGGCTTCGTTGCACCATCTTTTGGTTGTGCGACGGAGCCTTATAAAACAGCATTCGGAATGACAATTAAAAGATTTGAAAAAGAAGGTTATACAGTAGAGCTTGGTCCTAATTGTTATGAGGACAAGGGAATTGGGATAAGCAACACACCGCAGGAATGCGGTAAGGAGCTTACACAGATGTATGAGAGTAATGTCAATGATGTGCTTATATCATGTGGCGGTGGTGAACTGATGTGTGAGATTCTGAACTTTGTTGATTTTGACAGGATTAAGGCGGCAAAGCCTAAGTGGTATCTTGGATATTCTGATAATACCAACTTCACATTTTTACAGAACACGATTGCTGATACGGCAAGTGTATACGGACCATGTGCAGGCGCATTTGCAATGAAGGACTGGCATCAGGCGCTTGTGGATACTTTTGATGTGCTTCGTGGAAAAGGCTGCAAGAACAATAACGGAGTTGTGGAAAAACAGGTCCATGGATATGACACATGGGAGAGAGAGTCTCTAAAGAATGAGGAGAACCCTGCACCACAATACAATCTTACTGAGAAGAAGATTTTAAGAAAATATGTTGGTGGGGATGAATGTGATACGGAGATTGCATTTGAAGGAAGGCTTGTCGGCGGCTGCATGGACTGTCTTGTTAATCTTACAGGTACAAGTTTTGACAAGGTTAAAGAGTTTAACGAAAGATACGCAGATGACGGAATTATATGGTTCTTAGAGAGCTGTGATCTGAATGTATTTGCAATCAGAAGGGCTATGTGGCAGATGGATAATGCCGGATGGTTTAAGAATGTGAAGGGATTTCTCATAGGAAGACCGCTGTGCTACGGACAGGAAATGATGGGGCTTGACCAGTACAGAGCGGTTACAGGTATTGCGGCAAAGTATAATGTGCCGGTTATAATGGACTGTGATTTCGGGCATCTTTCACCTTCAATGCCGATAGTAAGTGGGGCATATACACAGGTTAAGGTTAAGGATAACGACCTTTCACTTAATTACCGTTTCTGTTAATATTAACGATTGAAAAACACACTTTAATAGGGTAAAATGTTAAAATGACTATTAATAATACCTGTTATATCAGGGATAAGATAAGGAGAAAACAATGGGTAGGATATTTAAGTTTGATAAAGATGTTGATACAGATCAGATTATTGCATCGCAGTATCTTTTGTTTCCGACAATTGATGAGATGAAGAGTCATACATTTGAATCATTAGACTCTGATTTTGCTTCTGCTGTAAAGCCGGGAGATTTCGTTGTTGCAGATGACAACTTTGGATGTGGTTCATCAAGAGAGCAGGCACCAAGCGTACTTAAGGCGTTAGGTGTCAAGGCAGTGATTGCCAAATCATTTGCAAGAATATTCTATCGTAATGCTATTAATATAGGACTTCCTGTTATTGTATGTAAAGAACTCCATGACGAAGTTAATGCCGGGGATGAATGTGAGCTTTCATTAGAAGATGGAATTATAACTGTTAATGGAAAGACTTATACATGTACAAAGCTTCCAGCCAAGATGCAGGCTATTCTTAATCAGGGCGGACTTATTGCATCACTTAATGATGAGGCAGAAGAGTCTGAGAGTGCAGCTGTAACAGCGGGCGAGGCAAAGCATGGCATGACTATTGCAGAGAAGATTATTGCAAGGGCAGCAGGTCTTTCACAGGTTAAGGCTGGTGATATTGCAACTGTTACTCTTGACAGACTTATGAGTAATGATGGAACAACACATCTTACTATCGGCATGTATGAGAAGTTAAAGAATCCTCATATTGCTGACAAGGATAAGCTTGTATGGATTGTAGACCACAATATTCCATCAGACAGTCCTAAGACAGCAGCCTCACAGAAGAAGATGAGAGACTTTGCTAAGGCTAATGATATTAAGTTCTACGAGGGCGAGGGTGTGTGTCATCAGGTTATGATGGAAAATCATGTGGTGCCTGGTGAGCTTATATTTGGAGCAGACAGCCATACTTGTGCATATGGTGCGTTAGGTGCATTTGGTACTGGTGTTGGTTGTACAGATTATTTGTATGCAATGGTTACAGGAACATCATGGGTAATGGTTCCTGGAACATTAAGATTCAACCTTAAGGGAAAGCTTAACGATGGAGTATATGCAAGAGATTTAATACTCTCTATTATTGGAAAGATTGGCGCTAACGGTGCTAACTATAAAGCAATGGAATTTGCAGGAGAAGGCTTACACAGCCTTTCAATGGCAGACAGAATATCAATCTGTAACCTTTGCGTAGAGGCAGGTGCTAAGACTGCACTCATGGAAGTTGATGATGTTGCAATGGATTATCTTAAGGAGCATGGCAGAGAGCCAAAGGCATGCTTTACATCAGATGATGATGCAGTATTTGAGCAGGTTTATGATATTGACCTTTCAACAATACAGCCAATCGTTGCAAAGCCACATTTTGTTGACAATGTAGTTCCGGCTAAGGAATCACTTGGCGTTAAGATTGACGAAGCATTTCTTGGTTCATGTAACAATGGACGAATCGAGGATTTAAGAGTTGGCGCAGCGATCATCAAAGGGAAAAAGGTTGCTCCTAAGGTAAGATTCCTTGTAGTTCCTGCAAGCCGTTCAGTATATCTTCAGGCTATGAAAGAGGGACTCCTTGATATATTCATGGATGCAGGTGCAATTGTTATGAATCCTAACTGCTCTGTATGCTGGGGCAGCTGTCAGGGTGTTATCGGTGAGGGCGAGACTCTTATCAGCACAGGTACACGAAACTTCAAGGGTCGTGCAGGACATAAAGATTCTTTCGTATATCTTGCTTCAGCGGCAACTGTTACAGCATCAGCAATCAAGGGCGAGATAGCAACAGCAGACATGGTATAAGATAAGGATTTAACTTCAAAGGAGTAATTATGAACGAGAAATTTAGCGGTAAAGTATGGGTGCTTGGTGATGACATTGATACAGATATCATTATTCCTACAGAGTACCTCGCATTAAAGACAGTAGAAGATATGAAGCCATATGCATTTTCGCCATTAAGACCAGAACTTGCAGGTCAGATTAAGCCAGGCGACATCATTGTTGCAGGAAAGAACTTTGGTTGTGGTTCATCAAGAGAGCAGGCACCTGAGGTTATTAAGGCATTAGGTATTAAATGTGTTATTGCCAAATCATATGCAAGAATATTCTTCAGAAATTCTATTAATAACGGACTTCTCCTTATAGAGAATGCAGACCTTCACGACGCAGTTAAAGAAGGCGATACTATTGATGTTGAAGTAAATGCAAAGATTACACACAATGGAAAAGCATATCCTATTGCTTCACTTCCTGATAATCTTGTGGATATACTTAATGCAGGCGGACTTGTTAAGGCAATGAGAAAGCTTAACGGTCTTGACTAAGACGGGGAGAGGTAAGAATAATGGGACATACAATTATTGAGAAGATTATTGGAAAGAATATTGGCAGGGAAGTAAAGCCGGGAGATATCGTAACTGTTAATGTTGACAGAGTAATGATTCATGATATTTTCATTCCATTTGTTAAAGAAAAATTCGAGGAAATGGGATTCACTAAGATATGGGACCCTGATAAGGCAGTTCTTATATATGACCACCTTGTTCCAGCAAGTCAGGTTGATGATACAAGACATTTCCGTATTGGTAATGAATTTGTGGAAAAATACGGAATGAAGAATATCCATCGTTCAGACGGAATCTGCCATCAGTTAATGACAGAGGCAGGTTATGTAAAGCCGGGAGATATCGCATTTGGTACAGACAGCCACACAACAACATACGGCTGTGTTGGTGCATTTTCATCAGGTATCGGATATACAGAGATGGCAAGTGTATTAGGAACAGGCAAAATGTGGGTTAAAGTTCCACAGACTATCAAGGTAACAGTTAATGGAAAGCTTCCTGAAAATGTGCGTTCAAAGGATATCATATTAAGACTTATCGGTGACCTTGGAGCAGATGGCGCAACTTATCAGGCACTTGAATTCACAGGTTCAACAATTGACGAGATGAGCGTTGCAAGCCGTATGACTATGTCTAACATGGCTATTGAAGCCGGTGCCAAATGTGCTCTTTTTACACCAGATGAAAAGACAGCAGAGTACTGTAATGTTGAGCTTACAGATGAATTAAAGGATTTAAAGGGAGATGCGGATGCAGTATATTCAAGAGAGATTACATATAATGCAGAGGATTTAGTTCCGGTTCTTGCATGTCCTTCACAGGTAGATAACATCAAGCCTGTTACAGAACTTGCCGGAACAGCAGTAGATCAGGTATTCATCGGTTCATGTACTAACGGAAGATTAGAGGATCTTCAGTGTGCAGCAGCTATTCTTAAGGGTAAGAAGGTTGCACCATTTGTCAAGTTAATAGTTACTCCTGCAAGCCGCAAGATATATAAAGAAGCTCTTGCAGACGGAACACTTGAGACACTTGTTGAAGCCGGAGCAATTGTTACACATCCAGGATGCGGATTATGCTGTGGACGAACAGGCGGAATTCTTACTGACGGAGAGGTAGTTGTTGCAACTAACAACAGAAACTTCCTTGGAAGAATGGGAACAAGCAAGGTTAAGATATTCCTTGCGTCTCCAGCTACAGCAGCAGCAAGTGCTATTGCTGGAAAGATTGTGGAGGCTTAAAAACAGACAGACTTTACATAATTTCTGAAATTCTTAGACAATATAATATTGTGATAAAGGGAGGCATATTCTACGGAGGATATGCCTTCTATGTAATTAGGGGTATAAGTTATATTTACAAGGTCTGAAAGCATGTCAACGGCCTTGTTATACGCAATTGCAGCTTCTGCTTCGGATGAGAATTCACCGAGTATATAGTCGCCGTTAATATGAATCCTGGTTCTGTACATAATTCGTCCATTCTTAGTAAACTGGGAAACACCATTGTATTTATTGACAACAAGAATGTTTTCGTATCTGTAATCATGCGTATCCCCATTTTTAAATACATAATCCCTGCCTTTTACAGAGTGGCTTCTTACTCCGAATCTTGAGAGAATGCTTGTCTGCATTCCATAATCATTTACAAAATAATATCCTCCGCGGCTCATAATTGTGTGGTTGGAATAGTAAAAAAGGTCATCAGTAGAAAACTGTAAAACCTCATGTTCTTTGAGAAAATACAGGAAATATTTATGGCACATATATATAGGTGTCTTTATATAAATGTTGTTATCCCTGAAATTGATAAGTGAGATGTATTTACCAAGAGAAAGTGTCATTGCTTCATTATATGAAGTTGTTCTGTGGTCAGTATCAATCCAGTGGTCAGAAGAATTGTTTATTATCTCACAGGCTTCGTTGTACATGGCATGACAGGAAGCCTCGTCAGAGGAACTTCCGAGGCTGATGTGTTTATTCTTATATGTAAATGACGCACGATAATATATTTCACCACTTTTCTTTCTTGCCTCGTAAACTCCTGTCATGAGAATCCCCCAATCGTTTTATAAATTTGTCCTTTAAACCCACTATTTCATTATATTTTGTAATATTAGTAGGCTTCCCCAAACTTATACTCTGATTTAATGTGCCATTTGACACTACCATTGATATAAAGATTATAACATATATTAATTGTGTATACAGATATAATTATATATAATAAATGATAACACATTGGCAGAATATATTGAAAGGTAAAAGAATGAGTAAAAGAAATATAACATTTATAATTATGATAATTACACTTTTGACATTGCCGTTATCAGCATGTGGAAAGAATAAGAATAACATTTCAACTGATAACAGCCAGAAGCTGCAAAGTGAAAGCGGTCAGGAATATGATGATGGCAGAGATGTACATATGATTCCGGCTGGTGAATCACAGACAAATGGTGAATCACAGAAGACCGGCGAAAAGAAGAATGTACAGGAAAATGCTTCTGATGCGCAGTATAATAACATTAATTCTGAGCTGCCGCCAGTAAGTATCGTACCCGAAAGTACTGCTACCGCCAGTAGCGATGCGGCTGATAAGGATACTTCAGGAACTGACAATACTTCCGGAACAGACAGTACCAGTTCAGAAAACGATAAAACGGAAAACACAAAGACAGATCCGATAGAGCTGCCATTTGTTCCGGCTTACTAAATATTATATTAAGAGGCAGAAGGCATGAGATATAAAATTAGTGATCTGGCAAAATTATTAGATGTGTCTACTAATACTGTCAGACGATATGAGGATATGGGGTATATATCGGCTGTGCGTGATGAAAACAGTGGATACAGGTATTATGATGATGATGGGATATTCGGCGTACTTAATGCTAAAATGCATGTGAAGTATGGATTTTCACATGAACAGATAGCAAAGATGCAGCATTTTTCATTAGAACAGTCTATTGAGGCATACAAGAAACGTATGGATGAGATGGACAGGCAGATTGCGTATATGACATATTTAAGGCACCGGCTGAAAGATGATTATGTGCTGATGAATAAGGCTGCAGTCAATTCGGACATATATGAAAAGAACAGCCTTGACTTAAGATACGTTCTGTACAAATATGGTGAAAAACTGCTTCAGGAGCCGGAACGGTTATTGCAGGTGAAAGAATTTCTGTATAATTCTCCTGAATTACAACACATATATATGATTCCAAAGGAAGAGATTGAAGAGGGCAGATTTACTATATGCTGTGGAATTGCTGTAAAAGAGGGGCATGTTGAGAAATACAGTCTCAAGACCAATGACTATGCCAGGCATTATACAGCCAAGCCATCTGTTATGGGAATCTCAAGAATTCCGGCAAAATTAAGCATAATGAGTGAGAAGTCTGATGATGAAGTTCGTCAGATTATGATTGGAAAGCATATTACATATATGAAAGAACATAATCTTAAAGTGGCAGGAGACGTGACAGGAATTGTTATAAGCAAGGCGTATGAAGATGAAGAAGAGGTGTTATATGTGCTGATGTGTGTACCTGTAACTGGAAAGTAATATTATTTTAAAATGTATTTCGTACATAAGGGTATTGTTTTTGTACAGAAGTCTGTTGTATAATATCAAAAGCCTGCGATGTTAACGCAGGCACACTATATTAATTATGAGGTGTATTAAAGATGAGCATGTTCTACAGAAGTACTAGAGACGACAATGTTAAGGTTACTGCATCGCAGGCTATATTAAAGGGGCTGGCAGCAGACGGAGGACTTTTTGTACCAGAGAGTATTCCATCATTAGATAAAAGCTTAGAAGAGTTGTCTAAGATGAATTATAAGGAAGTTGCTTATGAAGTTATGAAGCTTATGCTTGATGATTTTACAGAGGAAGAACTTAAGAGCTGTATAGACAGAGCTTATGATTCTAAGTTCGATACAGAGGAGATGACTCCACTTGTTAAAGTTGAGAATGAATATTTCCTTGAACTTTTCCATGGAGCTACAATAGCTTTCAAGGATATGGCACTTTCTATACTTCCACATCTTCTTACAACTTCTGCAAAGAAGAACAATGTTAAGAATGAAATTGTCATTCTTACAGCTACATCAGGAGATACAGGAAAGGCAGCTTTAGCTGGATTTGCTAATGTTCCTGGGACTAAGATTATCGTCTTCTATCCTAAGAATGGTGTAAGCCCAATTCAGGAGAAGCAGATGGTAACCCAGAAGGGTGATAATACATATGTAATCGGAATCAAGGGTAACTTTGATGATGCACAGACAGGTGTTAAGAACATTTTCTCTGATAAGGAATTGGAGAAGGTTATGAATGATGCCGGATTCCAGTTCTCATCAGCTAATTCAATCAATATCGGAAGACTTGTTCCACAGATTGTTTATTATGTATATGCGTATGCCAAGTTATTAGCTAATGGAGAGATTAAGGATGGCGAGAAGATAAATGTAGTTGTTCCTACAGGTAACTTTGGTAATATCTTAGCTGCATTCTATGCTAAGAATATGGGACTTCCTATTAATAAGTTTATCTGCGCATCTAATGAGAATAAGGTATTATATGATTTCTTCGCAACAGGTGAGTATGACAGAAACAGAGAATTCGTTCTTACAACTTCACCATCTATGGATATCCTTATCTCTAGTAATCTTGAGAGACTTATATACAGAATTGCCGGTAATAATGCAGCTAAGAATGCAGAACTTATGGCATCATTAAAGTCAGAAGGAAAGTACAAGATTACAGATGATATGAAAGCACAGTTAGCTGACTTCTATGGCAATTATGCTACAGAGGCAGAGGACGCAGCTACAATCAAGAAGATATATGAAGATTGCGGATATGTAATTGATACACATACATCAGTTGCTGCAACTGTATATGATAAGTACAGAAAAGAAACAGGCGATACAACTAAGACAGTTATTGCTTCAACAGCAAGCCCATATAAGTTTACAAGAAGCGTTATGAATGCTATTGATTCCAAATATGATTCAATGGGAGACTTCGAACTTGTAGATGAGCTTAGCAAGATAAGCAATGTCAAAGTTCCTAACGCAATTGAAGAAATCAGAACGGCACCAGTTCTTCATGATACTGTATGCGATTCTGATAAGATGTGTGATGAAGTTAAGAAGATTCTTGGAATCTAATGAAAATATAAAAATCTCCGGACTGTGTAATAATGGTCCGGAGATTTTTTGTTTATCTGTCAACAATTACTCCCTGACAGCCAAGTTCAAGCCATCTTTGATAAAATACAGAAAAATTATAGGTTGTTATATTTTCGTTAAGAGGATCCGCCATATATACTTCATTTTTGGCAGAATCAAATCCAATCATAACAAGGCAGTGTTCCATACCGGGCCAGATAACAAGCTGACCATCCTTAGCAATCCATACAGAAGAACCATAATCAGTGGACTCCATATTCATAGTTGCCCAGACAATAACAGGCTGCCCGTTCTCAACATACTGGCAGAACTGATCAATTGAGGCACCTGATATATTAACGGCATGGGCGCCATACAGATTGGCACAATCAGTGATTACAGGAGCAAAACATCCATAAGAAGCTTTATCAAAAGGTGTTCCTACAAATGTGGTGTTGGGATTAGCATCAGGATAGTCTCCTTTTTCTAGATAATTAGCTGCAATATCAGTTTTATCAGCATCATATCCAAGATAGTTAAGAACCATAGTGAGTGAAGTGACTTCACAGCCGGTAGGTAGCTCCGGTAACTGATTCAGACACGGAAAATTATCTATATATGCTTTTCTTCCGGATGCCAGTAGTTCTTTTAGTTCATTTTCAGAGTGAATTGTATTGTGAAAATCTTTATAAGAATCCTCTGAATTATTATTTTTATTATCTTCCTGTGAATTGTCAGAATTATTAACTTCCCCACGCGATAAATCATCCGATGAAATAGTCCCAACTTGTGTTATGTTAATACTTACATTATCAGGAGAAGAATTTTTCATATCAATAAGGAATGATAATATTGTAACAGATGCAGCGATAAGAGAAAGTATAAGCAGAATCTTTAAAAAAGTTTTTTTTGAACTGTGCTTTTTCATTGTAACTCCTTGGTAAATATCTCTATATATAATAATGATATTTATAGCTGAATTATATAGTATGTTAAGATTCTGTTCAATAAATTTATAAATTATTTATAGAAAAAAGAAATATTGTTGTTGACATCATGTTAGGGTAGTGATATCTTAAATGTATCGATATTAGCACTCCAACTTAATGAGTGCTAACAAGATGAAAGGAGAGGATGCCATGGAGACGGATGGACGACTGGATGACCGTAAGGTTAAGATACTTAAAGCTGTTATTCAGAATTATCTTGATACCGGAGAACCGGTTGGCTCAAGAACGATTTCCAAGCTGACTGACTTACAGCTAAGTTCAGCAACTATAAGGAATGAGATGGCAGACTTAGAAGAGCTTGGCTACATTGTACAGCCACATACCTCTGCTGGAAGAATTCCAACTGATAAGGGTTACAGATTATATGTTGACGATTTAATGGCCCAGAAAGAGGAAGAGATATCCTTAAGAGAACAGCAGGTTGGTGATAAAGAGAAAGAACTTGATTCTATGAAGGATGCCTTATCAGAGAAGGTAGACAGAGTAGAGGAGCTTCTTCAGAATGTAGCAAAGGTTCTGGCGAATAATACTAATTATGCCACGATGATAACAACTCCTAAGGTAACTGGTAATAAGTTAAGATTTGTTCAGCTTTCACAACTTGAATCGAATAAGCTTCTTGCTGTTATTGTTATGGAAGGTAATCTTATAAGGAACAAGGTTATAACTATCAGCGAGGATATTTCACCAGAGAATCTTCTGAAGCTTAATCTTCTTCTTAATACAACACTCACAGGTCTTACATTGCAGGAGATGCATCTGGGACTTATATCCAAGATGGAGAGCCAGGCAGGTGAGCATATGGGTATTGTTAAAGAAGTGTTAGACGCGATTGTTGAGACTATAAGTAAGGCTGACGACCTGAAGATATACACAAGCGGCGCAACTAACATATTCAAGTATCCGGAGCTTAGTGATTCCGGGAAAGCAAGTGAGCTTATATATGCCTTGGAGGAAAAACAGGGCTTGTCTGGACTTGTTAATGACAAGGATGATTCAGATAAGACTGAAGATGATAACCACGGCATTCAGGTATATATAGGAAATGAAACACCGGTTGAGTCCATGAAGGACTGTAGTGTGGTAACAGCCACATATGAATTGCAGGATGGAATGAAGGGAACAATTGGTATTATTGGACCGAAGCGTATGGATTATGAAAAGGTTGTTGATACCTTAAAAGAGATGCAGACGCATTTGGATGATGTATTTAAGAAAACTTAGGAAAGGTTGGTATTGAAGTGTCAAAGGATGTAAAGAAAAAGAAATCAGAAGAGACAGTTCAGGATGAAGTAAAGAATCAGGAGACTGATGCTAAGAAAAAAGAAGCCTGCAACTGCGAATCAGAATGTAAGGCTGATGAAAGTCAGAATACATGTGAAGCTGATGAATCAGACAAGGCCGAGGCACAGGATGAGAGCACTGAGAGCTCTAAGAAGAAAGATCCTAAGGATGCAGTTATAGAAGAACTTCAGGATAGAGTAAAGAGGCAGATGGCTGAGTTTGATAATTTCAGAAAGAGAACAGAGAAAGAGAAATCTACTATGTTCGAGATGGGAGCCTCAGATATCATTAAGAAGCTTTTACCTATTGTTGATAACTTCGACAGAGGATTTAAGAGTGTGACAGATGAGGAACTTGAAACTCCATTCGCTAAGGGAATGGATATGGTTCACAAGCAGCTTTTAAAGATGCTTGAGGATGCAGATGTTAAGCCTATTGAAGCTTTAGGCGGTGAGTTCAATCCGGATTTTCACAATGCAGTAATGCATGTTGAGGATGATTCAGTTGGAGAGAACATCGTAGTTGAAGAGTTTGAGAAGGGCTACACATACAGAGACCAGGTTATAAGACACAGCATGGTCAAGGTTGCTAACTAGCGATAAGCCAGAAAGCATATGTAACACAAGGTATTAATCAATTTAATTATAGAAAGGACATTTTATTATGGGAAAGATTATTGGTATTGATTTAGGTACAACTAATTCTTGCGTAGCTGTAATGGAAGGTGGTAAGCCAGTTGTTATCGCTAACGCAGAAGGTTTAAGAACTACTCCTTCAGTAGTTGCATTTTCAAAGACAGGAGAGAGACTTGTAGGTGATCCTGCAAAGCGTCAGGCAGTTACTAATGCTGATAAGACAATCTCTTCTATCAAGAGACATATGGGTACAGATTACAAGGTTGAGATTGATGGAAAGAAATATACTCCACAGGAAATCTCAGCTATGATTTTACAGAAGTTAAAGTCAGATGCAGAGAATTATCTTGGTGAGAAGGTTACAGAGGCAGTTATAACAGTTCCTGCTTACTTCAACGATGCACAGCGTCAGGCTACTAAGGATGCTGGTAAGATTGCAGGTCTTGATGTAAAGCGTATTATCAACGAGCCTACAGCAGCAGCTTTAGCTTATGGTCTTGATAATGAGCATGAGCAGAAGATTATGGTTTACGATTTAGGTGGTGGTACATTCGATGTGTCTATTATCGAAATCGGTGATGGTGTAATTGAAGTTCTTGCTACAGCTGGTAATAACAAGCTT
>OHBJ01000210.1_pt1 | contig 33418 bp, 29 predicted proteins | sample 1577241 | NCBI WGS metagenome assembly OHBJ01 (sample SAMEA3541594, study PRJEB24748) | human gut metagenome | biome: human gut; feature: human-associated habitat; material: faeces | place: China | collected 2012 | reverse complement strand
TACTCTGCACAGATGTCAGAGGCAGGAAGTTCTGCGTGGAAATGCAGATGGAATGTGCCCGTGATGACGGAGACGTGTCCCGGCAGGATGAAGCCGTCGACGCGCACTTCCGGGTCATTGAGCAGTGCCCGCAGAGCGGGCGGCACGAGCTTCTGGGCCGACAGCATGTAGAGGTTCTCGATGCCCTGCTGCTGGGCCGCGAGGACCGTCGCAGCAGCCGTCGGAGCCGTCGTCTCAAAGCCAACCGCGAGGAAGATGACCTTCTTGTCGGGGTTATCCTTTGCCACCTGGATGCTGTCGAGCGGCGAGTAGACGATGCGGATGTCCGCCCCCTCTGCCTTCGCCTCCATGAGGCTCGACTTCGAGCCCGGCACCTTGAGCATGTCGCCGAACGTCGTGATGATGGTATCCTCGCGCAGGGCGTAGGTGATGGCCTTATCCATGTAGTCGTCCGGCGTCACACAGACGGGGCAGCCCGGCCCCGAGACGAGCTCGACGTTCTCCGGCAGCATCTGGCGCAGGCCCGCGCGGAAGATGGCCACCGTATGGGTGCCGCAGACCTCCATGAAGCGCAGCTTGCGGCCGGCCGTCTCGGCCATGCGGCCGATCTCCGCCACGAGGCGCTTGGCGAGCTCGCGCTCTTCCTGTTTCGTCATACCTGTCATATCCGTCATACCTGCATACCACCCGCTTCTTCTGGGATGTCCGTGACCGTGCGCGGCGCGCCGTTCATCTCGGCGAGCAGCGCATTCGTCTCGGCGACTTCCTCTTCCGTGACCTTCTGGATGGCAAAGCCGGCATGCACGAGCACGTAGTCGCCGACCTGCGTCTCCGGCAGCAGCATCAGGCTGATATCGCGCGTCACGCCCGAGATATCGACCTTGCCCACTGCATCATGGATTTCCTTTACCTTAGCAGGAACTGCCAAACACATAGCTATACCTCCGTGTCATTCCATCTCATCTAGTTTTATTTCATCTCTTCGCGGACACATTCCTCGGCGACGACGCCGTAGTCGAGCGAACGTTCCTCTGCTTTTTCCTTGACTTCGATGCCCCATTCCTTGAGGACATCGATGGCCTCCTGCGCGACGAGTGGCAGGAGCGCTTTCATCTCGGGGCTGAGCTCCACGCCGGCCTCGAGGTCGTACGGCTGCGCGCCGAGCACGACGACTTCCGGGATCTTGCGGCCCGTGACCGTCAAGAGCGCGAGGACATCCTGGATGCCGACCTCGTGCGCGCTGAGCTTATCCTGGAAATGCGTCATGATATCGTCATTGTGGAAGTGGAAGCGCGTGCCCGGCTCCTGCCCGCCGTTGATGGAGTCGATGACGAGCAGTTTCTTCGTGCCCGTCACGTATTGCGTGAGCTCGATGCCGAGCGTGCCGCCATCGACGACCTGCACCGACTCGGGGAAATCGTAATGCGCATCGAGGTATTCCGCGGCGCGCACACCGAAACCCTCGTCGCGCAGGATGACGTTGCCGACGCCGAGAATCGTCACGTCTGCCGGATGGAGCACATCGTCCATGCGAGGGTCTACCGCGCTGTCATTGCCGAATACGTCTGCCATGCTCATTCCCCTTTCTTCTGTTTTGCCGCGACGCGGCTGAGCAGCCACTCACACCACTCGTCGAGGCCCTGGTCCTTCGTGCACGAGACCTCGATGACATCCATGCCCGGATGCAGCGTCGTGATGTCTTCTTTGGCCGCCGCCATGTCGAAGTTGCAGTACGGCAGCAGGTCCGCCTTGTTCAAGAGCGCGATGGCCGACTCCTTGAAGATCAGCGGGTACTTCATCGGCTTGTCGTCACCCTCCGTGATGGAGAGCACGACGCCCTTGTCGTCCTCGCCGACGGCGAACTCCGCCGGGCAGACGAGGTTGCCGACATTCTCGACGACGAGCAGGTCGAGACCATCGAGGTCGAGCTTCTGCGCGACCTTCTGGACCATCGGCGCATCGAGATGGCAGCCGCCGGCCGTGTTGATCTGGATGACCGGCACGCCGTGCTTCTCGATGCGGTCTGCATCCTTGCTCGTGAAGAGGTCGCCCTCGATGACGGCCATCTTGAGCCTGTCCTTGAGCTTCTCCATCGTCTTTTCGAGCACCGACGTCTTGCCGGCTCCCGGCGAGCCCATGAGATTGATGACGTAGACATTCTTCTCCGCGAACAGCGCCTGATTCTCAGCCGCCACGCGGTCATTCTCTCCCAGGATATTCTTCATGACCTGTATCTCAGCCATTTAATCCACCTCCAGATATTCAACTTGCATCTCGCGTCCCGATATCGTCTTGAGGACGCCGTCCTTGCACTCCGGGCACCAGAAATCGTAGTGCTCGATGTGGAATTCCTTCCCGCACTTCGTGCAGCGGCCGACGAGCGGCACGTGCTTGACCTTGATCTTCGCGCCCTCCGCGATCGTCCCCTTGGCGATCATGTCAAATGAGAACGTCAGGGAGTCGACGACGACGCCCGACATCTCGCCGATCAGGAGCCCGATCTCGCGGATGCACGTCGCATCGTTCTTCTTTGCGTAGTCGAGGGCAATGTCGAGCACGCCCTCGGCAATCGCCATTTCATGCATGGGATTCCCTCCACAGAAAAACGCCTTCCCCGCCATCTTACCTGACAGCCGGGAAGGCGTTCCATCAAATTACCGGTTCAATCACAGTGCGGCTTCGAGGTTACGAGCCTGCAGAACGCCCAGGATGTCCATGAGCTTCGTCTTGGCAGGGCTGTAATCCACCGTCGTCTCACCGTCGTGCGCGTGGATGTGGACGAAGAGCACGCCCGGCAGGCCGAGCAACGCCTTCTCTACTTCCTTCGCACTCTCTTCTGTATAGCCTTTGACTGTGAACTGGAGACGCGTATTGCCGTTCGTCTCGCCGCAGCCACATTCTTTACACATGAGTCTAAGTCTCCTTTGTCAATCCTTCTTCTTGGGCTTCGGGCCCTCTTCATTGATCTCCGGAGCATCGAGCGGTACATGCTCGAGGAACTTCACGCCGGAGAACATCGAGGATGCCTCGCCCTCTGCTTCCATGAGGTCTGCGCGCAGGACCATGTAGACATGGCCGATGGCGAAGACGATGATGAGCCAGGCGACGATGTGGTGCACCCAATGCGTGACCATCTCACCGCCGAGCACGACATTGACCCAGCCAAAGAGCATGCCGCCGATGTTGTTCGGCTCCGTCATGTAGTACATCGCAAAGCCCGTGAGGATCTCGATGAGGACCATCACGTAGAGGCCGACGTACGACGTGCGTGCCAGCGGATTGCGCAGGTACGGGTCGTGGCCCGGCTTCAGCAACATGTAGTGCAGGGCGACGTCAATCGTATCGCGGTAGAAGTGGCCCTTCCAGACGCGCGGGAAGAGTCGGTCACCCGGATAGCGGATGTAGCCGTAGATGCGCAGGATGAAGGCTGCGCAGAACGTGAAGGCCGCGATGAAGTGGATATTCCTTACCCAGTCCATGGACATGGAAGTGTACGTCGGCTCAATGCCCATCACGGTCACCGGCTTCGTGATCAGGAGGCCGGTGATGAACAGCGTGACGATCGACAGCACCATGACCCAATGGAAAATCCGCAGAAACGGACTGAACAGGTAGTAGACTTTCCGTTTTTCTTCTTTCATTCTACTATTCCTTTCCTTTCCACCAGAACCCTGGCTCACTTCTCAACGTGCGTGCCAGAGTACGGGTCCGTCGTGATGACATTGATCTTCTCGCCCTTCGCGTTGAACATGTGCGTGGAGCAAGCCATGCACGGGTCGAAGGAGCGGACGACCTTGACGATTTCGAGCGGCTTGTCTGCGATCTTGACCTGCGTGTCCATCATGGCCTTCTCGTAAGCGCCATGACCGGCTTCGTCATCGCGCGGGCATGCATTCCAGGTCGTCGGGACGACAGCCTGATAGTTGTCCGTCTTACCGTCCTTGATGACGATGTAGTGCGAGAGCGCACCGCGCGGAGCCTCGTAGAGGCCGACGCCCTTGGCCGTCTTCGGCCACGTCGACGGATCCCATTTCTCCATGTTGGCCGTCTTCGTGTCGCCCGACTTGATGTTGGCGATGAGCTTGTCGAAGAAGAACTTGTTGATCTCTGCATTGAGCTGGCAGTCGAGGCCGCGGGCAGCCGTGCGGCCGACCATCGTCGGCAGCCAGACTTCCGGTGCGAGATTGAGGACCTTCGATACCGCGTCGATCTGGTCGAGCATCATCTTCTCAGCCCAGGTCGGCTCGCCGAGCATGCCCTTCTTGGCCTTCGTGTAGATGATGATGTAGCGTGCCAGAGGACCAACCTCGCAGAGCTTGCCGCGCCATTTCGGCGTCTTGAGCCAGGAGTACTTGCCCTGCTCGTTGAGTGCCTTCCAATCCGTCGGCGTGCCTTCCTTCGGTGCCGTGAACTTCGGCGCCGTCACGCCGTCCCACGGATTGAGGTCGTGGTCGCTGTTAGCCGGGTACTCGTACCACGAGTGCTCGACGCCTTCCGTGAAGACTTCCGGCTGCGTGAGGTCTTCGGCATCGATCTCGTAGACCTTAGCCGCATCGAGGCCCTTGCCGAAGTCTTCGACAACGCCGTTCGTGCGGATCAGCAGGTTCTTGAAGAAGTCGCCGTTTGCCGTGCCGGAGAACGGCTCGATTGGATAGGAGCCGTAGCCGAGCACGCGCTCCTTGGCGAGTCCGCCGCCGTCGACGCGGCCAGCCTTGACGTAAGCGGCGCCGATTGCGAGGACATCGGGGATGTAGTAGTTGTTGACGAGCGTGCGGCCGAGGTTGATCGCGCGGTCGACGATGCCGAGGCGGGCCGTGTTGACCGGCGCGTTGCCGTCCTCAAGCGAGATGGAGCACGGCATGCCGCCGACGCAGTAATGCGGATGCGGGTTCTTGCCGCCGAAGATGACCTGCGGCGTGACGAGGTCGCGGTGCTTGTCGAGCATCTCGAGGTAATGTGCGATGGCCATGAGATGGACCTCAGGCGGCAGCAGCTTGTAATCCGGATGATCCCACCAGTTGGCCGAGAAGATGCCGAGCTGGCCGCTCTCGACGATGGCCTGGACCTTGCCCTTGATCTCTGCGAAGTACTGCGGCGTAGCAGCCGGGAATGCGTGGTCGTACGCTTCCGTCACCGACGTGCCCGGTGCGCTGAACGGCAGCTTGTAGGCGTTGAGTGCAGCGACCTGCAGGTTGGCCGTCGCGACAGGGTCAGCGGCGAGTGCCTCGACCGGGCTGACCCAGTCGAGTGCATGCAGGTGGTAGAAGTGGACGATGTGGTCCTGGACCGTCAGCGTCGCTGCCATGATGTTGCGGATGTAGTTGGCGTTCTTCGGGATCTTGATGCCGAGGGCATCCTCGACAGCGCGAAGGGAACCCAGAGCGTGTGCGCTCGTGCAGACGCCGCAGATGCGCTGGATGTAAGCCCAGGCGTCGCGCGGGTCGCGGTCCTTCATGACGAGCTCGAGGCCGCGCCATGCCGTACCGGACGAGATGGCGTCCGTGACCTTGCCCGAACCTTCATCGACCTGCACCTCAACGCGCAGATGGCCTTCAATTCTTGTGATTGGATCTACTACTACGTGTTTCATTTATTCACCTGCTCCCCGTTCTCTTCTTCCTTAGCGGCATCGCGTTTCTTCTTCTGTACGACACTGGCAACGCCATGTGCGGCGACACCGACAGCCGTGACACCGGCGATGGCTGCGCCGATCTTATCGACGTCGCCGATCGGCTGGCCGAACTTCGGCAGGCGCTCGCTCATCTTGCCCTCATCCCAGAAATGCGCATTCGAGCAGCCGATGCACGGTGCACCAGACTGGATCGGGTAGCTCATGCCCTGGAACCAGCGCATGTTGCCGCAGGAGTTGTAGGTCTCCGGTCCGCGGCAGCCGAGCTTGTAGAGGCACCAGCCAGCCTTCGAACCCTCATCATCGTAGCTCTCGGCGAACATGCCAGCATCGAAGAACGGACGGCGGTAGCACGTATCGTGGATGCGGTTGCCGTAGAACTGCTTCGGACGGCCCTGGCCATCGAGCGGCGGCACCGTGCCAAAGAGAGCGACGTGCATGATGACGCCCGTCATGACCTCTGGAATCGGCGGGCAGCCCGGAACGTTGACGACCGGCGTCTTGCCCGTGAAGTTCGTGATGCCCGAGGAACCCGTCGGGTTCGGGTTAGCAGCCTGGATACCGCCTGAGACGGCGCAGGTGCCGTAAGCGATGACAGCAGCAGCATTCTCTGCAGCGCGCTGCAACGTGTGCGTGAACGGATGACCGCCGCTCATGCAGTAGACGCCGTTGTCCTTCGTGCAGGCAGCGCCTTCGACGGCCAGGATGTACTGGCCCTTGTACTTCTGGATCGTCTCCTCGAGATGTGCCTCGAACGGCTCGCCGCTAGCAGCGGAAAGCAGATGATCGTATTCGAGCGCAACCTGGCTCAGGATGACGTCCGAAGCATACGGAGAACCGGAACGGATGAAGGACTCATCGCAGCCCGTGCATTCGTGTCCGTGAATCCAGATGACGACTGGAAGCGGCTTCTTCTCGGCAGCCTCGACGACCTTGCTGAGCTTATCCGTGCTCAGTCCCATCAGAGACGTCAGTGCAACGCAGCCCTTGACAAAGCTGCGGCGGCTCATGCCTTTTCTGAGATATACATCCCACATACTCTCCCGTTTGTCCACTTTGTTACCTCCTCATGTAATCCTTGCGGATTCTGTGCGACTCCCCTGGCAACGGCGGCTCGTTTCCATTGCAGGCAGAAGGCAGACGCGTTATTGTGGCTTCTCATTTTATTATACGCTGAATGGCGTAAAATATCTATATCTATTCCCCCATCGATTCATTATAAATTCCGTTGATGGTTATCTAGAATAGTCCAGATGAATCAATAGATAAACAGGGATTATCCAATAGAAACTCGCTGGGGCGACTACGTTCTTGTTCGTCAGACGGGCAGTGTTTTCCTGCTCAACAGACCGGCTCCGTGCTATTCTTTCATTCCTTTTTTGCATTATATCAATATGTATTTTGAATCGTTTTAAAAAGACTTGAAATGCAGGACAAAACGCGCTATACTGTAACTTGTCTTGGGGACGTAGCTCAGCTGGGAGAGCGTTCGGTTCGCATCCGAGAGGTCGAGGGTTCAATCCCCTTCGTCTCCACCAAGCAGAATATCGAGCAGGCATGGCCTGCTTTTTTTATGTCCATTTTAAGATTTCTTTTGTAACTATTGACTTTACAATTGTGGCGTGCTATCCTTGACATGTAAGATTTCCACGAAATCAGGCAATATCAGAAAGGATGGTCATCATGACGAAAGAAGAAGTATTGCAGCACGTACAGGGTGTCATCGACGCGCCGAGCGCCTATGCTGGCCTCAAGGACGTCGCCAAGGATACGAAAAAAGCTGCTGCACCATCGGATGCAGCAGCTTTTTTATGCTGATATGACGCTGTCAGTCCTTGAAGACGCTCATGTCGAGGCTCGTGAAGCCCTTGAGGAATTCCTGGACTTTCGCGGCGATCTCGGCGACGCCGCCCTTCTTGCGGCTCTCGATGTTGAGCGGCATCTGCGGGTCGTGCAGGCTCATGCGCAGCAGTGCCCAGCCGTTCGGGAAGACGAGGCGCACACCCTCGTACGACGGTTTGGCCGCGCGGATGCCGGCCTCGGCGGCGCGCTCTTCGAAGACTTTGAGGACGTTCTCGCCGTAGCCGCGGAAGTCGTCCTCACCCATGATCTTCATGCGGTACTCGCGGCTCTCGACCGGCTCGCCGAGCTTCTTGACGAGGTCTGCGAGATGGCGGCCCTGTGCCTTGGCCTTGGCGGCGGCGATCAGCAGCTTGACGGCCAGATAAGCGCCGTCATCGAGGTAGTAGTTCTCCGAGAGGGCACCGTGGCCACTCGTCTCGATGGCCAGCGGCGAGACCGTACCGGCCTTATTGAGGCGGATGCACTCATCGATGACGTTCTTGTAGCCGCGCTTGAAGCGCAGGTGGCGCAGGCCGAGCTCGCCCTGCAGGAACTCGGTGAGCTCGTCGCTCGTGACCGAATCTGTGACGATCGTGCTGCCCGGATAGTCCGGCGCAAGGATGGCGGCCATCATGGCGATCAGGGCATTGCGGCTGATCTCCTTGCCGTTCTTGAGGACGGCGCTCATGCGGTCGACGTCCGTGTCGAAGATCAGGCCGAGGTCGGCATGGCTGTCGAGCACGGCCTTGCGGATGGCGGCCATGGCCTGCTTGTTCTCCGGGTTCGGGATGTGGTTCGGGAAGTGGCCGTCCGGCTCGAGGAAGACGCTGCCCGACGTGTCGGCGCCGAGGCGGCCGAGCACCTGCGTCGCGAAGAAGCCGCCCGCACCGTTGCCGGCATCGACGACGACGTGCATGCCGCGAAGCGGCGTGTCCCCCATGTTGAGCGCCGCGCGGATCTTCTTGCGCAGATGATGGCAATAGCGGTCGATGAGGTTGTACTTCTGGACCTTCGCGAGATTGCCCTTGACTTCCGGGCTGCGCGCTGCTGCCTCGAGGATGGCGATGATGTCCTCATGCTCGACGCCGCCGTCTTTCGTGAAGAACTTGAGGCCGTTGCGGTTGAACGGCAGATGGCTGGCCGTGATCATGATGGAGCCGTCCATCTTCGTCTCGGGGAAGACGATGGACATGAACATCGACGGCGTGGATGCGAGGCCGCAGTCGACCGTCACAGCGCCGGCATACGTCAGCGCTTCGAGCACTGCTTCCTTGAGCATCGGCGCCGAGAGGCGCGAGTCGTGGCCGACCGCAATGCGCAGGTCCTTGACCTTCTTGCCCGTCTTCTGCGAAAGGAAGTCGAGGAAACCGCTCGTGATGCGGTTGGCCGCCTCGGCGTTGAGCGTCACCGGCTCGTCCGCCACGCCCTCAATCGAGACGCCGCGCACATCGCTGCCATTGGCGAGCTTGAGCAGATTCTTTTCCGATATCGGCATATGATTACCCCCCTGCAAGACTCATTCTTGCTGTTTTCATGATATTGCTACTTCTTCTATTCCATAACTGCACCACAAAATCCTGCCTGTGGCGCACAACAAAAAGAGACATTGCCGGAGCAATGTCTCTTGAATATGTCTTGATGGAATCCGCAATCCGTCAATCAGGCCTTCTTGCTGCCGAGCACGATCTTGCTGAAGACGAGCAGAGCGAGCACGAAGACGGCGAGGCCGAGGTACTCAGCCGTGTCGGCGAAGTCCTTGCCGACAATGGCCAGCGGGGCCTCCGAGCCGCCGTTCGTGACGGAAGCGACGATGACACCGGCGAGCACGACGCCGACGATGGACTCGCCGACGATCAGGCCAGAGGCGAACAGCGTGCCGCGGCGGAAGCCAGCTTTGGCCTCTTCCTCACCGTACTTGCCCTTCATGTACTTGCGCAGGAAGTAGCCGAGCACGGCGCCGACAACGAGCGGCGTCTGCACGGAAGGCGGCAGGTAGATGCCCATGCCGACGGCGAGCGGCGGCAGGCAGAGATTGCGCGTATTTCGCTTGAGCAGCTGGTCGACGACGACGAGCACGAGGCCGAGGCCGAGGCCGATATAGATGTAGTCCCAGGCCAGCGTGCTCGAGAAGATGCCCTGTGCGATCGTCGTCATCAGGGCTGCCTGCGGTGCGGCGAGCGCCTGCGACGGATCCATGTCCGGACGCGGCAGGGCGCCCGGGAAGCCGTACGCCTCGTAGAGCAGGTTCAGGACCGGTGCGATGACGAGTGCGCCGACGATGCAGCCAAGCAGCAGGGCGACCTGCTGGCGCCACGGCGTAGCGCCGACGAGATAGCCCGTCTTGAGGTCCTGCATGTTATCGTTCGAGATGCAGGCAATCGCCATGATGATGGACGTCGTGAAAATGGCCGTAGCCGTCGCGAACTTCTCACCGCCCGGCATGGAGAAGATGCCGAAGGACGAGCAGAGCGCGTACATGACGAGCGAAGCCACGATGATGGCGAGGATGCCGATGCCCGAGATCGGGCTCGAGCTCGTGCCGACGAGGCCGGCCATGTAGGCGCAGGCCGCGGCGACGAAGAAGCCCATGAGAACGGCGACGCCGACGCCGACAAAGGTGAACGTCAGGTTCTCCGAGACCGGCAGGCCCTCCGGGCTGACAAAGGCGTAGAAGATGCCCAAGAGGCCGACGACCGTCAGACTGAAGACCATGGCAATGCTCTGGATGCTCATGTCGATATCCATGCGGTGCTTGCCCTTCTCCGAGTCCGGCGTGTGGAGCGCAGCCAGCGATTCCTTGACGCCGTCGACGACCGGTTTTGCGAGCATGATCAGCGTCCAGACGGCTGCGACGCCCATGGCGCCAGCGCCGATCAGGCGGACGCGCTCCTGGTAGACCGAGCCGGCGAACTTCTGCAGCGTCATGCCGTCCGGCAGCGGGCTCGTGATCGTGTAGTACGGCACGAAGCCGGCCCAGGCGATCAAGATGCCGACGAGCATCGAGAGGCCCGCCGCGATGCCGATGAGGTAGCCGGCGCCGACTGTTCTTTTTCTTAATGACAAAAAGAATAACAAAAAGAATGCTGTTGGAACTAATTTCTCAATCAGTACACTTATTAGCAAAATAGTTCCAATGGTTATAAATTTTTCCATTAACGAAACAAGCGTATAGACATAATATTCTTCCGCTTCCTTGTCAATCATTTTTTCCTCAGCCATTTGGTCAACCAACCCCATTGCCATCTTCTCAATCATATCAACGCCTCCTTCTACTGTAAGTATAACAATACACAATTTCTTAACAAGGTCTATTGCAGAAAGTGTACTTATTTTGCAGAAAACGACAAAAAAGTGATTTGTTCTCAGAAATCACTTTTCACTAGAGGAATCATAATGGAAAAATAAAACTCTCGTTCATCGTTTTGAATCACATAAGAGCCCCCGTACTTCCTTATTGTTTCAGCTATATTTTTTATTCCTATTCCATGTTCATCTGTATCCAGAATCTTTGTAGTCTGTATCTCTCCATTTTCATAAATAACAGCATTCTCATAAGTATTTTTCACCGATATAATCGCATTATTGTCCTCTATAACAATTTTCAATTTTATTATTTTATCCCCTCTGCACTTTTCACATGCTTCAATCGCATTGTTTAATAAATTGGACATAATAACCACAACATCCTCATCGCTAATATTCAAAGATGATAAATCATTAATTTTAAATACAAAAACAATACCTTTATCCCTTATTTCCTGATATTTAGTATTCAATACCGCATCCACAATCACATTATTTGTACAAATAAAATCCAATTCTTTACTAATTTGACCACTGATTTTATTTACAAAGCTTTCCAATGAATCATATTTCTTCTTTTTTATCAAAGAATCAATGCACATAATCTGATTTTTATATTCATGTGTCATTTTCTTTTGTTTATCAAAATTTTCAGAAATAGAACGATACATACCTATTTGGTTTTTAACCTGTATCCTATAAATACGTTCCTCCTGCAATTTATTTTCTCGTTTTAAAATATCATATATTAAATAAAATACAACTATGTTCATTCCCGCCAATCCACACGCTATAACAAAAAATAAATTCTCCTGGGCTTTATTTTTTATATCTTCAGACATTTTTATCATAGCTGTAATAACACATATTGTGAAAATAGGGAAAAAAATAAACCGAAGCCATTCTGTATCTGCCAGCATAGCCAAAGATTTTTTCTCCATATGATTTCTAATAATTAATACAGCAAAAAGTAACAATGCCTTTCCTAAAACAACGACCAATGAACCCTGTATAACATGTGATTCCCATACTTCTTCCATGTTATGAAAAATATAAATATTCATAAGTAACGCGAAATAATCCATCACGAGCAAAAGACTCTCAAATAATGCTGATAAAATCATCGCCTTACCAAAACTCAGTTTAAGATAAAGCAACATAAAGAATGTTATGAGAATAATTGAAAATACCTGCTTTACAATAAAATAGTCTCGAAAAATCATTGCAATAAAATAGCAAAGCACTGTCAATCCGATAACTATACTATAATTTTTCCAACAATTATTTTCCTCTCTTTTTATTCCAAATGCTTCAAAAAAAATTTTGCAGCATAATATTTCCAACATCATAATCATAAGACTCTGAATGTAAACAAACATTTATACTTCACCTCTATAAGCGATAAACTTTTCTTCTACATATTTATATCTCGCTCTAGCTATATCTAATAGAATTCCATTATTCAGCAATACTCTGTATCTGCTTATATTTTTAATGAATTTCATATTAACCAGAAAGCTCTGATGTATCCGCAGAAAATCATTTCCGGCAAACTTATCATCTATTTCATTTAGCGTCCCTTGTAATGTATATTTTTGCAGACAATCCTCCATTACATGAAACTCCAATTTATGTAATTTACTCTCAATATACAATATGCGATTCAATGAAACTTTCCTTGTACCTTCGCAGAAATCAAATTCAGCCCAAGTAATCTTATAATCCATTTTTTCATGAATTGCATCCATGCACTCATAAACACTGGCAACCAGATTTTTATTGTCCTTTAAAATATATCTTACTGCATCTACCTTATATCCTTCTATCGTATAGTTTACAAAGGCTGTAACAAAAACAATAAACATATCCTTGCTGTTTTCCCGGATCTTTTTTGCTGTCATAATTCCATCCAGTTCATCCATGTTGATATCCAGAAAAACAATCTTATATTTTACCATTTCAATTCCCAGTTCAACAAATTCTTTTCCTGAACTAAAAGTATCAATTTCAAGCATTATTCCTCTGTCAGTCATATAACGTATAAGTATTTCCTTTAGGTCATCTCTAAAAATCTTTTCATCATCGCATATAGCAATTCTAAACATACGTTTTTCCCCCCTCTCTAAATTTTGCATATTTCCTCGTTTGGTTGGTTGTGTTTTTTTAATTTTGTACATATTTTTATATTTTGGCACCTTCCAACAAAAACTTTATTTACTTCCATATAAACATAGCTTATTTTCCCTCGTTCAATTAGAATAATATAAAACCATTTTACAGTCATATATTACTATTTCTCACCCGAACAATCAAATAAAAGGCAGAAATCGACCTATATTTGTAGAAAATGACCAAAATCAACATTTTGAACAGCTTAATCTTTCTTCTATTACCAAATTTGCATTAACATATGCCGGCATTACTACTGTCTCCGAACTTAAAGAGATAATTATATCTCTTTAGCAAATGTTCTTCCTCTTTCTTTCCTTATACGCCGGATATTCTTACCAATAAATATCTCATCTTGCTTTATTTTCTGTTCCATCCCTTTTCACCATGCCTATGAACCCATTTTGGTTCTTTTTGCATTATTTTATGCAATATGCATGATGAAAAGGGACTTGTTCTAGTCCATCTTGTTTCTTCCCTATAATATTTTAAAAAAGAGATTCGAAAAAGGGGCTGTCATTCTAAATCGTTAAAGCGACAGTCCCTTTAAATAACAAATGTTATAACAGTAAACACCTATTATCATTAACACTTTTTGTTTTGGTCTTTTGACATATTCCTGTGCCTATTAAATTACATCACTGTTGCAAGAATACCCCATAGAAAAAATTCATAATTTTCTTTGATAGTCTGTTATATCAAACATTTACTTTTTTCCAATATTTTCAATATAGACATTTTACTGCTGTGAAAGTTTATCTTCAAGCATTGATTTAGACACCGAAAACTCGAATGTATCCATATTACTACATGTTGTTATTTTCTCTGGATTATCATTCTCAACAATAAATTCAGGTCTAATATAGCTATCTTTATTCAAAGTGTACCGTCCAAAGACTGAGCAGTTAATTCGATAACTGTCACCCAGAATACTGCCTTCATTTGTTTTCAGAAATAGAATAACAGTATCTCCAACATTTGAATGTTCCGCACCCATAAAAGTATGGTTAATTAGCAAATTTTCCATTTCTTCTTCTGTGTATTGTGACAAATCGGCATGTGCTTCAATTTGTTCCTTTTCATCGCTCAGCCGAGTATATCCTCCATCCTCATACACAGTGATGGTTTCCTGCACCTCGCCTTTATATGCTCTCTCCACATCAACGGTAAGCACAGAATAAGAACATCCATCAATATACACATATTCTATTTCTATAATATTTCCTTTTACAATGACATCTGATGAGTCACTATCAATAAATTCATCAATATTATAGTAAAGATTTTTTAACGCAGCTTCACTATTTACATCTGTAAAAATTTCATAACTAGAAATATCACTATAAAATAGGGAATTTTTATTTGAATATTCATTATTATTTTCTGCCAAAGTGGTTTCACTTTCAACAATTGCATCTTTAGTATTGCTTAAATCCTGAACACTTGCACCTTCTATCCTTCCACAACCAACCATTGACAATAATGCCATACACCCTAATATTCTAATACCAATTTTTTTCATTTTACTTCCTCCTACTTATATAAATAATTTATTCCACCTAAATCATTAGTTTGTGCTCTCGAGGTACTACTTGAATTATAAGCAATATCTGCCCTCATCAAAACATTACTAAAGTCTGAATGTGCCAACCCCATAACATGCCCCATTTCATGAGCTATAACAGCCAATCTTTTATTTTCACTTAAATCCGAAAAATCCGCATCTAATTGTATTTTTCCCCAAGCCCAATTGCTACTGAATGGATCAACCTCTGTACTTCCATTATACATAGTTGTTAACCCCCACCATTCATTAACAGTACTTACTTGATATATATCCATTCTACTACTTGATTGTGTTGTGGTTTTTGTATAAGAAATAGGGGTTGTTACTCCCATGCTACTAGTTGTATTTACCCATTCGCTCATTGCCGTATTAATATAAGATGCATAGCCGCTTGCACTTGATGTAATAAAGTAATGTTGTGTATCTTTTCCATAATTTCCCACACCATATGTCAATTTGTGCTGATTATATGTATTATACGCATACACAGTTGACACACTACACATGAACATAAAAAAGCTAAAACATAATGCAACTATAAATTTTTTTGTTCTCATAAAACTTTCTCCGCTTAATTTTCTTAATACATACAATTATAAAGCAACAAAATACTACTAAAATTTTTTATCTCACCTCCGTATTTTTTGACAACTATAATTGACAACAATTCAAGGGTCAATTGGCTTTGTAAATGGTGCCTTTTTTTGTAAAACCCAAAACCTTTATCCTCTAAAAAAGTATCGTGTTTAACATGTTGCAAATGAACAAATCATTATTTACTTGCGAGAATGTCATCCTATTGATATTAAATCAGTAACTGTATGTGACTGTTATTGTTGCCGTTACCGTTGATGCAGGATATAGTTTATTGGGATCATAGGTTTTGCCTAAATTTTCAATTTGAAGATACCAATCTCCTTTGGGATTTTCACACACAAAATCGGTTACATAATATGTCCCTGACTTTGTAGAAGGTGTCAACCTTGCTACTGTTCCTTCTGGACTCTCAATATAAAGGTCAAACGGATCTGTACCACTTGCTACATTTAAGTATACTTTCACCTGAGTGATTTTAGGATTGGTTCCTAAAACACTTCCTGAAGAAACTTTTGCTATTTGAGATACCCCACCATCTATCGCATTTAACTTTACAGTGGTCTTCGAAAATGAATTTGAAGCTGCTAATACCGGCATTGAAAACATTAAACATGCCATAAAACATACTGCAATTGATGTTAAAGCTCTCTTCTTAATAGTATTCATAAAAAATCCTCCTTAAGTCAAAACATAAATATTATCAAACAGAATGCTCTCCCGCAAAATGGATACTTTTTATATCATTCGTTCAAATGACTTTCTAATCAGTTGACTACCAGATTTTACTAATAAAGCATCAATGGATTTACTTGTAATTCTATCTAAAACTCCCGGCATGATAGGTTTTCCAGCCTCCCATTTAGGGTCTGCTACTTTTACGGCATCTGTGAATGCCTGCCAATACTGTCGCTCATACTCCTCTAATGTATACCCTGCTGCTAATCTGTCGTTTTTCTCAGTTTGCTGATACAACTTTTGATATATCTCTGATCTGTTTGTTGTATCGCCGTTATGCACCCCATTTTCCATAAAAAATTCTTTTTTAGTGCTTTCAAACATCTCATCCATAATGCTTTCTGAAATTGAAACAATTCTATTTTTGCTAGCACAATTTTTATCTGTAACGAGTAACCCCGCCAATCCTGTGCGTGGATTAATCCAGTCTCCATCTTTATCATATCGGCTCATTCGTTTCTTAATGGCTGAGATTGTAGTATATCCACCGCCACCATCTCTGGACATCTCACTCATAACAGCTCGATATTGTTTACTATTTATATCTATTCCAGCCGCTTTAAGTCTTTCCTTTGTTTCGTTACTATTGATAGGCATTCCAGACATTTGCTGAAATCTATTGCTAAACTCTCTTACTATAAGCATAATTTTCTCTCCTTGATAAATTACTCTGAAATCCATTTTCTTCTTTAACAAACGATTATACTCTTGTCAAATTAAATATCACTTTCTTCTTTAAATATATCAAATAAATTGTATTGTTCAATTGTTCTTGCAGAAAGTGACTCCTAATTGCAGAAAATGACACTCCAAATATAAAATTCCCTTGAATCAAACCAAAGTTCAATTCAAGGAATATCTTCTTATCGTTTCTTTCCAACCATAACAGGCATAGATTTTGCTGTCATACTCTCATTCATTGCTTTTATAGTGTTATAGGTATCATCTCATATATTATAATGATTCAGCTATAATTTAATGGGGCTGTAAAATAAGTCCCTAATTAAGAAACGCCAACTCCGGCAAATGTCGGTTTTGTTGTTTCTTTGTATGAATTTTTCTATTTTTGAACAGGTCTGCATCTTTGGGTATAAAAAATGGTGAATTTAATAAAGCTCAGCTAATCACGCTTGAGTTTTATTCAGCTTTCGTCTGTCGTTGCTTTTTTGTACATGGGAAATTTCATGTGTTTTTCCATGCCGTGTTCTTAGCAATAAAGATAATTATTGTAAGAACCGTATCCGGCATCAGCAACCTGATATTTCGGATAATGACCATATGTGCGATTGAATTTTTCCATCAAAGGTACAAAGCATTGGATCTATGTCAATACATTGGACACAAAAAGTATATACCGGATCAGAAATATCGATCAATTTTGCGATTTCTAATGGTAATTTCAGCTGCCGCATAGTATAATTACCATTAGTATAGTTTGTTAGTAGCATAATTAATTATACCAAAAAATCGCTCAGACCTCACGGCTGGGCGATTTTTTTCTAGGGAAGTTTTTTTACAGCCCCATTGCTGTATCTTGACATAATTCCAACAGCTGCTAAGCCGCTTCGTACAGCGGATTTTGTAGCAAGTTCTCCTGCGAGGCTCCTGTTTTATGCAGTGTCCAGAGATTTTTGCTATTTATCTCCTGTTGTTGACTTCCCTATCAAAACATGTTTCCCGCAAAACGCAAACGCATATTTATGAATCTTTTCCTCCGGAATTCCTCTTGCCTCCAACGTTGCAGCATACTTCTTATATTCAATCTGCTCCAGCCCGGCTTTCACTGTATCTTCCAGATCTTTCTCTGTTTCCGAATCCTGAACCTTGAACTCAATAATAAATGCATCATCGCACTTATCTCTTGGCTCCAACATCACATCGTATCTTCCGAATCCACTCTCCCGGTTCGAAGTCACAATATAACAATCCTCCAGTTCTACAATCAGCCCCAGAACAAATGGTACAGACGTCAGATTTACTACTATTTTCAATTTTTCTATCCTGCATCTCGTTTCAAAACTTTTTAGAACCAATCCAGAACCACGGTACTGTTATAGAACCAGAGTATTTTTAGTCTTTCAATCTGCTTAACAGCATCTGATAATGCCGCTGTCCGATATGTCGTCCGGCACGTTGCAGACCATCCACGCATTCTCTGACTTCATCCGATGTCAGTTCGTGTTCCTCATAGGCTGCCATAAGAATCCCTATCGTCCCCATGATTCTAAGTCCCATCTGAGCTGATACATTTCTTCCCTTTGCTTCATCCATCAATAACAGATCTGCTTTTAATTCATCTGACAGGACAATCGCTTCACTCTCGCCCTGGTCAAGACCTGCCGCTCTTTTTAATATACTGGCTGATTCCGGATTATTGACAGGCTTCACTACGATAAATTTCTTCTGCCTAATCTCATCGGCTTCCAGCCGAAGCGGTGTTGTATCTGATACAACAATCATACCGCAGCCTCCTTCTTTTTGAGTTCTCTGAAAGTATTCAGTTCATCATCCAGATCATCCATCGTCATATCAAAATAGGAATATCCCAGCTTATCATACAGATCAATCAACTCGGATTTTCTGATTCCCAGAATTTCAGCCGCACGACCATGGGATATCGTCTGATTCAGTATATATGGATACAGCAACAGTGCATTTCGGGTAAGCTCTGTTTCCGGATTCATAGTTACCAGATATTTTGACATTCCTACCGGAACTTTAATAGTTACAGATTCTGTTGTTACCATAATATCACGTCCTTTCTGTTAGAAATCTATGTTCGTCTCTTTTCCTATATTATTATTATATCCATTATTTGGATTTTCTACAACTGATTTTTATCTGCTTTTATTCAAGTAATCTTCCTCGTCAAAATTGTGCGTATTGGAACTATTCTGGACGTGCTATGTTTTACAATGCACTACAAAAGAATGGGTTAATTTAGAACTGTACATATCCCATTTGTTGCATTGTCCTAAAGATTTGCTATTTTTATCTTGTTTTAATTATCAATTGCGTTAACAACCTCCTGTATATCATCAGCAGTGAGTTTTGTCAGCTTATCATATAAGTCAGCTTCAAGCTCATCATCCATATCACCATCTTGAACTTTAATAATATACTCTCTGACTTCCATTCCAACCTTTACAAATTCATAATCTCCACAATTGTAAATATTATTTAACCCATATATGATTCCACAATAATAAAACATCTGCGCAAAATTATCACTTTCCCTGCTTATTCCTTTAATATTATCCTGTAAAAATTTCTTTGCCTCCTGCAATTGTAAATTAATAGCTTCTTTGTCCAAAGAATTATTCTGCAGATTTTCTGCGTATTTTGATGCAAGATTATAGCCTTCTGTTTCAGACTTAAAAGTCTGATATTCTATGCTCTGTTGTACAATACTAACTTTCATATTATTATCTTCTCTTGTATTTCCCAGGAAAAGAACTCCAGCCATAAAGTACATAATTATTATGATTATAAGAACAATTCCAAGAAAATACTTATTTATTTTCATTTTCCTCAACAATTTTTCCCTCCGCAATTTTTAATATCACATCACACACTTCCTTTAAATCTTCTTTATGATGAGTGGCTACAATAATCGTTGCGCCTCTTGACTTCTCCTCTCTTATTATTTTATATATAAGCTGCACTGCATCTTCATCCAATGCATTTGTCGGTTCATCAAGCAATATAATTTTCTGATTTCCAAAAATTGCCTGTGCAATATTTAATCGCTGTTTCATTCCCAATGAAAATTTTTTTACTTTTTTATCAGAGTCGGGATCCAGACCTACTCTTTCCAGAGAAAAGATTATATCTTTTTCATCAGCAATATTTTTTATCTTTGCAAGCATCTGAAGATTTCTCTTTGCGGAACATTCCGGCAGCAATTCCATATTTTCTATAACAATACCGGTCTCAGGTGGAAACTCAATTTTATCATGCAGTTTTTCCCCATCAATGAAAATACTTCCACTATCCAGATTTATCAAACCACTTATAGCTCTTAGCAGCATAGTCTTTCCTGAACCATTTTGCCCATATAAACCATAAACAAAACCACTTTTAAACGTATACGATACATTATCCAATACCGTATTTTCCTTTATCCTCTTTGTTACATTTTGTAATTGTATCATACTATATCATCTCCTCAGTAAATGTCTGTTTTCTTATATTTTATTATTGAAATAATATTTAAAACTACTAATAATATAATCACACATATAATTGAAGTTTCATATCTCACATATATGTTTTTTTGATAAATTATCCCACTACGCGTTCCAAATAGCATATTGGGGAAAAGCATAACTCCAATCCGGCTTAAATCACGATTTATCAGTACGTTATTTCCAATTATCAGTGATACCACCAAAAAAATATTTACAAATATATTTGAAATACTGGCATCCATAAATAATTCAAGTAAAAATTGTAATTGTACCAATGCCCATACTCCAACAAAATATGTAACTATTACCTGTATTAATTTTATACTTGATAAATTATTCCATGTCCCATCACATATTAAAAAAATAATCGTCTGACCTATTACTATACAGGCTAATTTCGCTGCTGATAATATAGCATTTTTTAAGTATAACCTCTCTCTGCTATAAGATCTGATCAGCCAAAGCTTACCATATCCGGTTGTAATTTCTCTTGCATTACCCGAAAAGTAAAAAAGTACAAATGGTAATGGTATATATGCATATAAAATTTGCACTAAATTACTTGTTGGGTTGTCAAAAATAAAAAGTGTACTGGCAAATGGTAATTGATATACCTCATAGCCACTCATTTGTATTACAACTCTTTGCATAATAATCATGCATATGATTAATATTATGTTTAACCACTTATTTTTCATTTCTTAAAATATCCCTTTTTGCAAACGTTACTATTCCTGCTATGTACAGAACTATTGCCATTACTATATTTTTTGCAAGAATACCCAAACAGCTTACAAACGATTTATTTCCTTCCAAAAAATTATATGCTACAGCAACATCTAAACCCGGTATCCAAAACTTAACGAGCCAAAATCTTATCAACATGAATTGCACAAAATTAACTCCAAAAGCTCCTATAAGAGCAATAAGTTCATTTTGTAAACAATCTCTAAGTATTTTGTAAAAAAGACCTGTTGCGACAAAGAAAATCCAAATAACAACAAATTCCATAAGAGAATACAGTACAAATGGATATTTCTTAATTGTTGCACCATTAAAACTATATACCGTAAAAATATAATCAACTATCTGACGAACTGCCGAAAATATTGCCGCCATTACAATAATTATCCTGATCTGGCTATTATTATATTTTTCCCGCGTTTTATATCTAAGTAATATATATGTTTTTTCTTTGTCCAATGCATAGTATATTCCCAATAAGACAGGAATTATATCTACAACCAATATTTCTTTAATTCCACAGAAATTACTGCCTGAATTGTGGATATTCAGGAAAATTACATCCTCCGTTATCCCCATCTGCCCTATTGAATTAAGCATAGGTACATTTGAAAAATAACAATCTATACTACACAATCCCACATATATTAAAGCACATACTAAATATTTATACTTCAACAATTTTTTTCTCCCATATAATAGCTGTTATAATCACTAAAATGTAAAGTACTATACACCATATCGCCATTGGAACAATAACATTAAAATCATATTCCATAAACGGTTGAAAAATATGCATTGATGAATTTTTAAACAAAATTGGTATGAACCAGATTGCGAATGTCAACGCATATACCATCTTTCTTTCGTGTATAGATATTGCCAACGCAGCTCCCATCATTCCCAAAACACCGGCAAATATTGCCGTTATAAGAATGTAGACTATATTCGTTGTCAATGGATGTGTATAGCTTATTTCAAAAAGAAATGTTTTTATCATGACAAAACTGTTATATTTCAATGGTTCTGAATCAAACCGTGTTTTAGTTCCCCCATTAAATACTATTTGTGAAAGTATAAGATTTAATCCCAGTCCTACAAATACAATTGTAAATGAGACAATAAAGGCTGATTTCATTTTTTGTAAAATATATTTATTTTTTCCCATTTTACATATCAATATATTCTTATATCCTGTAATATAATCAACAATACTCTCTTCTCCCACTATTACAAGCAAATATAATGGCAAAAACCACAGATAAATCATTTGAAATATGTGCCCTTGTGAATAGCATGATAAAAATGTGACATATAACGGATAGGGTTTTCCCATTTCTCCATTACATATAATAATATCCTGATAATAAATCTGTACAATATCCAAAATTGGAATTACGAGCATAAAAATTATCATTCCTATACTTTTTTTATCACTTATAATTCTGTTTAATTGCTGTCTCATATTTTCCTTTCCTTGTGTTTTTTACTACCGCATTGTTACCATAGACGTCTATGCTTATATAGTATCTCATATTTCTGAAAATTCGACTTAATTTATTATGAAAATTTCTGAATTTTTCATTGTCATGTACATCCAAGCTTCAGATTTCTTCAGAATTTTTCAGATTTTATTAAGCGCATATTGTGTTTTTATGTGCTATTATATTTATATCACTTTTGTTTTTACAATAAATCTTATTCATTTATATAAGGAGCAGCTTGTATGGATAAACTACTCATTATCGAGGATGACGAAACAATCAGAAATGCACTTAGAATTTTGCTTGAAAATCAAGGTTACTTCATCGAAGAAGCGCATGACGGTGAAGAAGGGCTTAAAAAATTTGACTCAACCTTTGATCTGCTGATTATTGACATAATGATGCCAAATATTTCCGGCATTGAGGTATGCCGCAAAATCAGGGAAAAATCATATGTTCCGATTCTCTTTTTGACAGCCAAATCTCTTGAAACCGATAAAATGGAAGCCCTTTCCGCCGGAGGGGACGATTATCTTGTAAAACCATTCTCCTACGTGGAGCTGATAGCGCGTATTCAGGCTCTTATCAGAAGATGTCGCGTCTACGACAATGCAGATGCATCAGACACCACCGCTTCATCCACTATTGAACGACGTGGTTTAACCTTAGACACAAAATGCAGCAATGTCAGTTACGATGGCAGACAGCTTGCTCTCACGGATAAAGAATATCAGATTCTTCTGCTGTTAATTTCTCATCCGACAAAGACATTTTCAACACAGAATATATTTGAAAGCGTCTGGAATGAACCGTATACACAGTTTTCCAATAACACCATTATGGTTCATATTAAAAATCTGCGCAATAAGCTTGAAGCCGGCTGTGGCTGTGCCCACCTGATTAAAACAGTGTGGGGAAAGGGATATAAATTTGAAGAATAAATTTAACGGATATAAGGAATACATAAGCAGCTTATTGATTTCATTTTTAATAGCTTTGTTGATTTCAATTACTGTATTTACAGCTATATACATTTGCGGGGAAAAAATAATAAATGAATATGTAAGCTCCGACAGCTATATTTACAATACACAGGCTCCATATATTACCAGCTTTCAAAAATATGTGTCTGACAATAAAATTTCGTCAAACGATTTTAAAAGCATTGAAGCATGGATTCAAAGAGAAAAGCCCGAATTTTTTCTCATATCCATTGACAATGAAACATATTACGCTTCAACAGAATATTTAAGTCTCAAAAAGCCCCAAAATCTATTATTATATAATCAGAAAATATCTGTTTATCTTACAGCGTTAAACTTTAGTGACAGAACAGCTAAAATTTTTATATATAATAACTATCATGAAAAATATCTCAAAACTTTGCTTATTTGTGATGCTCTCTTCACTTTAATTACAGCAATAGTGATTTTGTTTTTCATTTTCAGGCATATTCTCACACAAATACATGGCACTTTAAACGTTGTCGAGCAGTCTGAAACCGAATTGATCAATGAAAAGAATATGCTGATACGAAGCATGGCTCACGATATCCGCACTCCTCTCGCAGGGCTGCAGTCATACGCTGAAATTATCAAAATGGAAAATGAAAAGGGTGCGATTCCCACTGAACACATAGATGTGATTTTCAATAAAATATGCGAAATAAAAGGCCTTACCGACCAGCTTTTTGACTATTCACTTGCCTGCAATGAAGAAGCTCTTGAGCTTGACGCTCCATGCAATATGGAAAATGCAATAGGTGACTATCTCTCTGAGATGGCTTTTGTCCTACGTGAAAACAGCTTTTCACTTGATATAGAAAAGCTCATATGGAAGGATTTTAAAATCACTGTGAACTCAAACTTTCTCGGACGCATTTTTAACAATATTACAAACAATATATGCAAATATGCAGATAACAAAGCTCCTGTCTGCATAAGCTCTATCTACCGGAGTAAAGATGCAGGTATCGAGATAACAAACCATATCTCAGATAAAAGCTCTCTGTTTAATACCACCGGCATGGGTATCAGAAATATTACCCTTATGATGAAGCAGATGAATGGGCGGGCTATTGTTTCACATAATAATACCGAGTTTCGCATTACTCTTTGGTTTTCACGCGCATAAAAACAATCCGCTACACCAAAATCTGGCATAGCGGATTGATTTATATACATCTATCTATTTTTATTTATCAAGCAAATCTGTGTAGAAATCTGCGTAATGTGTCTCACCTGACTTGATGTAGTCAATGGCTGCTGATGGATGCTGATTTAAGCGTCCTGTGAGCAGGTATGGAATATCGTAGCCCCATACAGCACCGCTCTCCTTGAGCGGAAGCATATGCTCTTCAATGAATTTGAGTACAGGGAATACGTTGTATTTTGGATTTTTGAGGAAGCTGAGTAAAAGCTCCATCGCACAGTTTCCTGCGCCTCGTCCCATGCCCATCATTGTTGCATCCAACAGGCTGACTCCCTGGGCTGCTGCCTCTATGGTGTTTGCAAATGCAAGCTGCTGATTATTGTGTGCGTGCATTCCTACGAACTTTCCGTTTGCCTCAGCAATTTCTGTGTATTTATCGGCAGTGCGGCGAATCTGCTCAGGGTAGAGAGCTCCGTAGCTGTCTACGATGTATATGCCGTCTGCAGAGCTCTTGGCAACCATGTCAAGTGCCTGATCAAGGTCTGATTCCTGTGTATTTGAGATGGCCATGATGTTGCAGGTTACCTCGTAGCCCTTGGACTTGGCATCCTCAATCATCTCGATTGCTGCAGGCATCTGATGTACATATGTAGCCACACGCACCATGTCAATCACACTGTCCTCGCGAGGGAGAATATCCTTCTTGTAGTCACATCTGCCGACATCCGCCATTACAGAAATCTTCATATCAGAGTTGTTGTCCCCGACTATCTCACGGATAGCTGCCTCATCACAGAACTTCCATTTGCCGAATTTATTTACATCAAAAAGCTCCTTAGATGCTTTATAACCAAACTCCATATAGTCGATGCCTGCCTTTACGTTTGCACGATAAAGAGCATTGATAAAATCATCTGTAAACATAAAGTTGTTTACCAGTCCTCCATCCCTAATGGTAGCGTCAAGCACGCGGATATCAGGGCGTGCTGTCATTAAATCACCTTTCTGAGCCATTTTTGTTTCCTCCAAGTATAAATATTATTGTAACAAATATAAATATTACTGTAGCTTGATGTTACAATTTAAAGTTTTAATGTTTCAACGCTTTAAAGCATATAAGTATAATAACACAATTATTTAAAATTGCAAGTAAAACTTTACTTTTTTTTATCAGACTAATATAATGAATGAGGTTGTAATACAATATCAAAGGAGGACTATATGATTTCTTATTTGACTTCGGCAGATATGTCGATAATAGCTTTCATCGGTGTGATTTTTGCATTCGCACTCACATGTATTGCTATTGCAAAATTAAATAAATTTTTACCAAAGGACCTCGGCAGACAGTTTGCTGTGGACGGAAAGCTTTCAGCCGGGAAGCCGAGAGGCGCCGGTATTATCTTTATATTCACATTTGTGATATCAGCAGTGCTTTTCTCACAAATCAATGCGGAGATTGCCATTTATCTTGTGCTTATAGTTATTGAGATGCTCACAGGCTACTTTGACGATGCGGCAGAAAAGCCATGGGGCGAGTATTTAAAGGGCGCACTTGATTTTGCAGTTGCAATTGTTGTGGCAGTTGTGTATCTGCATTTCAACTCAAGCACAATCACCTTTGCCATATTTGGCGGCTCTGTAAATATTCCACCTGTTGTGTTTGGAATACTCACAGTCATCTTAGTCTGGGTATCAATCAATGTCACAAACTGTTCAGACGGTGTTGATGGTCTTTCCGGAACACTTACCATCATTACCATAATGACCTTCTTCGTGCTTGATTCAGTGCTCAAAATAGCTGACAGCTTCAACTATTGTATTTTATTATTTGCGGTATGTCTGCTCGGATATCTGTGGTACAATGCCACACCTAGCAAGCTTTTGATGGGTGATGCGGGCTCAAGAGCCATGGGTATATTCATAGCTATTTGTGCTCTTAAATCACAAAGCCCATTCATCTACATACTGGCAGGTCTCGTGCTTATCATCGATGGTGGACTTGGACTCGTAAAGGTTTCTCTTCTTAGATTTTTGAAGATACATATTTTAAAGAATACCACAACTCCTATCCATGACCACGTCAGAAAGAAGCTCGGCTGGTCAAATGCACAGGTCGTTTTCAGATTTGCAATTATCCAGATTGTTGTGTCACTCGCGACGGTTTATCTGGCGATGATTTAACAGTTTTAAAACTATATAAAGCAAAAGCCGGAGTCTGACAATCTGTCGGCTCCGGCTTTTACTTCTTTCGGCTCGTAACTGTGAATCTACCAAACAGTTACATACTTATATAATTTACTGTGTGGACTCCTTTAACACTACCTCATACGGCAGAAGTGTCCTGTTCTCAGTCTCTTCACCCTCTATCTGTCTGAGCAGATTCTTGCAGGCTCTTGCTCCAAGCTCCTTTGAATCAAATGAAAGCGATGTAATGGACGGCACATTATTTTCCAGCACTGAGCTGTTGTAAAATGAAGCCACCTTCACCTGCTGCGGCACCTTTATATGCCTTTCGCGGAGCCGTCTCATGGCCTGCGCACAGACTGCATCATCCATACACAGCAGACAGTCGCAGCCCCTGTCAATTGCATCATCTACAGCCTTTTCAACATATGCTTTTCCTTCAAGGTTTAAAAATACAAGATTGTCATTTATTTTCTTTCCAAACTGCTCATGGGCATCCACTACGCCTGCGTATCTGGTCTGATTTACAACAATATCCTCGCTTCCACCGAGAAGCGCCATATTTTTCATGCCACGCATGAGCATAATTGATGTCAGCTCCCTGCAGGCACTTCTATGGTCATGGTCAATCTGCTTTACATCCTTATATTTGCATGAGCCAGCTGTAACAAACGGTATCCTGCGCTCCTGCAAGAATGTCACCTGTGGATCATCTACCATCGTGCGAAGCAGCACCACTCCATCCACCTTATGATTCTGTATGATACGCCTAAGCCCCGCCATATCATTGCCTGAGCCTATACAAAGCAAAAGGTCGTATTCCATCATACCTGCTATCTCCTGAATCCCCATTATAGCTTCCTGGAAAAATGGCAGATCGACAAGTGCATAATCCCCCGGCATCACCACACATATATTAAATGTCTTTGACTGTGCAAGCCCCCTGGCTATTACATTAGGTTTATAATCATGCTCCTGTATATATTCAAGCACTCTTTTTCTTGTTGCAGCGCCTATCCTGCCCTTTCCCGATATAGCCCTGCTTACTGTTGTCTTTGAAACGCCAAGTGCCTCTGCTACATCTGATATCGTGATATTGTTACTCATTCTGCCGCCTCTTTCATCTAAATGTGATTAATCACTGAACAACTTTTATTTGTTGCGCAACTCTATTGTTTTTTATTATAACCTATCTTCATACACTTGTCATCCTAGACATGCAATTTTTGCGCAACTGACTCATTCTTCCACGCATATTCGCTCAACATTTTGTTTTCTGATGATTTAATGTTTACACCATTCATTTACTAACGTATATTTATAGTGTAACTATTGGAGGTACATATAAATGAATTTTAACGAAATATTATATGGCGTGGCATATTACGACGAATATATGCCTTACGACCGCATAGAAACAGATTTTAAGATGATACGAGATGCCGGCATGAATGTTATCAGGATTGCCGAATCCACCTGGAGCACATGGGAGCCTAAGGAGGGAGTATTTGATTTTACACACCTGCACCGCATGCTTGACTGCGCAGCAAAATATAAGCTGAAGGTCATTGTCGGAACACCTACATATGCTATTCCATCATGGCTTGCAAAAAAATATCCCGATATTCTCGCTGTAACACATAACGGCAAAGAGCTCTACGGTCACCGCCAGAACATGGATATCACAAACCCTGACTATCTGCACCATGCACAGATTATCATTGAAAAGCTCATGGAGCAGATAAAGGACTACGACTGCGTGATCGGTTTCCAGCTCGACAATGAAACAAAGCCTTATGACACCTGTTCCAAATACGCTCAGGCTAAATTCGTAGAATATCTGAAAAATGAATTTCCTGACATTGACGAGTTTAACAGGGAGTTTGGACTTGATTACTGGAGCAACCGTGTGGATGACTGGGATGCCTTTCCTGATATCCGCGGCACTATAAATATGAGTCTTGATGCGGAATACAAAAAATTCCAGAGAAAGCTAGTGACAGACTTTTTTGCATGGCAGGCCGATATCGTCAAAAAATACAAGAGAGATGACCAGTTCATCACTCACAATTTCGACTTTGAATGGCACGATTACTCTTACGGCATGCAGCCGGAGGTCAATCAGTACGAGGCTGCCAAGTGTATGGATATCGCAGGCTGCGATATATATCACCCTTCCCAGAGCAGTCTGAGCGGCCGCGAGATTACCGCCTGCGGCAATATTGCAAGGGGCATAAAAGGTGATAATTATCTGGTGCTTGAGACCGAGGCAGCCGGAAATCACCCATGGCTTCCTTATCCGGGACAGCTGAGGCTTCAGGCCATAAGCCACATCGCAAACGGTGCATGCATGGTTGAATACTGGCACTGGCATTCTATCCACAATGCCATAGAAAGCTACTGGAAGGGCGTGCTCTCCCACGACCTTAGACCGAACCGGCTTTATAAGGAGTGCAGTGTCATCGGAAACGAACTAAAAAAATACGGACACAGGCTGGTCAATTTAAAAAAGACAAACAAGTTTGCGGTTATTGCTGACAACGCTTCTCTTACAGGGCTTAATGAATTTAAGCTGAACAACGAAAGCGACTCCAATTACAATACCGTTTTCAGATGGCTTTGCGATGCCCTGTATCTGATGAACATTGAGTACGACGTGATTCCTGCCGATCCGGCACTTTTTGCTTCATATGAAAATATACTTGTGCCTGCACTCTATAGCGCAACAGATGAGGTGCTCAATGCCTTAAATGAATTTGTTGCAAACGGTGGCAATATGGTGGTGACGTTTAAATCTGCTTTTTCAGATGAACACCTTAAAATACGCCATGACGTGCAGCCTTATATTATAAACAAGGCTCTCGGCATACAGTACGATGAGTTCACCCTGCCTGACGATGTCACCGTAACCTGTGGTGGCAAATCATCAAAAGCGCGTGACTGGATGGAGATGGTCGACTGTACCACTGCCACACCTGTTGCTATGTATGAGCACAAGCACTGGGGAGTACACGCAGCTATCACAGAAAACACTTATGGCAAAGGACGCGCCATGTATCTTGCCACACTTTTTGGTGAGGACACGCTGATAGAAGCCCTAAAGCTTTTCTTCGGCGAGCCAAAAAATGAATTTGATGCTTCTTATCCCGTTGTCATAAAGCGCGGCACCAATATGCAGGGAGAAAAAATCATTTATCTGCTTAACTACTCGGATGATGAGCAGACTGTTACCTGCCATGCAGACGGTCTCAAGAAGCTTTGCGATGACAGTACAGTATCAGCAGGCGATTGTATAGCTCTTGCACCATGGGATTTTAGCATTCTTTATGCATATTAGCCCACAGGTTATATCCTATGCTTTTTGCTGCGGATAAATATTTCACAAAAAGCTCATTATATAAGGTCTTAATTATTAATTTTTTCATAAAATTTATTAAGTCTTTTGTTTTGGTGTTGTTTGAATTATTTTTCAGTGTTATAATTTCAAGCGGATTAAAAAGGTGGTTTTATGAAGAAAATACAGAATAAGCTTATAGAGCTTTTCAACCGCTACAAGCATGTGTGGATTTTATCATACTTTATCATATATCTGACCTGGTTTGGATATTTAGAGCGCACTGTTACCACACATTATCACTTGATTCATCTTCCGATAGATGATTATATACCGTTTTGTGAATACTTTGTTATTCCTTATATCATGTGGTTTGGCTATGTGGCCTTTGGAATTGCTTTCACGGCATTACATGACAAAAAAGAATTTTACAGACTGTGTGCGTTTTTATACACCGGTATGACCGTATTTTTGGTTATATCAACGCTCTACCCGAATGGTCACAATTTAAGGCCTTATTATTTCACGCACCACAATATGTTTACAGCGCTTTGCGAGTGGCTTTACTCCACTGACACACCGACGAACCTGTTTCCGAGCATTCACGTATACAATTCGCTCGGCATTCATTTTGCGGTGATGCACAGCAGCTATTTCAAGGATAAAAAGCACGTTCAGCACGCATCCTTAGTGCTTTGTGTTCTGATTATACTGTCTACCATGTTTATCAAACAGCACTCAGTATTTGACGTTTCTACAGCCTTTATGCTTGCTTTCGTTATGTACAATGTGGTCTACATCAAAAACTGGATGCATCTGCCACAGAAGAGCGGAAGCTTTCAGGATGCAGCAAACAGCAAGGTTCGTGTTTGATTTAATGATTGCAGCTTTCAACTCAAAAAGACATCAGCCGGAATTTACACCGGTTGATGTCTTTTTATATTTCACTCATAAAAATGCATGACACTCAAAGTCTGCATATCTGTCCTGTTATCTTACTCTCTCCCTGCTGTAGTCGAGCACCTTGTCCACAGTTGATTTTATTTCTACTGAATTTTTCCTCTGAGTGGAAATTTCTGCGTATGCATCCTCTATCTGCAGCTTATTGCGCTCCTCAAACTTGATAATCTCCTCCTGTGTATTGCGGATTGACACAATCTGCTGTCTGCACGCTTCTATCATGTCAACTGAAATCTCATCACACTGTGAAAACACATGATTGAGCTCCACACCCTGCTTCATGAGCTTTGTCGTGGCAACATTGTTGTCCTTTAGAAGCCCTACAAGGTGGCTCACCTGCTCTTTAAGTGCACTAATCTCAGCTTTTGCCTCTGAAAGCTCCTGTTCAACAGCATCAATTGCACTGTCATATGAAACAGATGCCTCCCTTATGCTCTCAGCAGCCTCCACGAACAGCTTTCCCTGCTCTCCCAGCATGCCCGCCTCTATAGCAGCATTGAGTGAGAGAACACTCATCTGCTTATTCTGCTCCTTCATCTGCGCAGCTATATCCGCACAGCTGTCCACATGCTCCTCAAGCCTGTCCGATGTCTCTGGCAAGCTCTTGGCCGGAGCGGTAAAATGCTTATTGTTTTCGACAAGCGCACATGTATCCTCATGCTGTGTGGCAATTGCCTTTGCCGCACTCTCAAGGCTTGTAAGATTGTCCGCAGCCGCCTTTACACACTCTGTAAAGCTGTCGTTTAAGGCCGATATGGCATCCATGCTGTCCTTTGAAAATTCCACAACATTATTTGCATTATCATTCAGCTGCTTAAGGGATGACTCCTCAAGCTGTCTTGATTTCTCCAGCTCATCAAAATCAGCCTCTATAAGCTTTGACTTTGCATTTACGTTCTCGAAAAATCCCCTGTCATTATCCAATTGTTCCTTCATATACGCTAATTCCTCAGCGGATACTTTTGCTCTGTTCCCAAACACTGATCTATTCTCCTTTACCGGTTACCTTTTTAGAATATAATATCACTTATAATACTGTATTTCAAACTGCAGTGACTCATTTTCCCTGAATACATTTATCTTTGGTGAATATACTACGGACAGCACTATATTATTGAACCTTCCTCTTTGTGCAGCTTCAAGCGCGTCAGAACCAAACCTTTGCCTGATATAATCAAAAAAGCTTTCTATATCACCAAAATAAATTGCATTGATTGGCGTGCCATATGAGGATATCAAAGAAAGTCTAAGCACATTGTTGTTTTTACCCACTACCCACATGCGGCTCACACGTAGATTTTTATCCGCAAAAACAGGCTTTGGATTGTCCTTTCCAAACGGTGCCAGTACTGAAAACTCAGACACCAGTCTCATTGATACATAATCCACCGGCATCGGCACATCTATATGTATTTTAGGCACGAGGTCATCGTCAGTAAGCGATGCATACTCATTTATTTTCTGACGGAATGGCTCAACGTTTTCTTGTGGCAGTGAAAGTCCTGCAGCCATCGGATGGCCACCAAACTTCGTGAACAGCTCACTGCATTTGCACATTTCCTCATACATGGAGTACTCCTCTATCGAGCGGCCTGAGCCCTTTACTCCGTCCTCACTCTTTGTGAGTATAAAGGTTGGCTTATTGTATTTCTCCCTGATACGGCCTGCTATGATTCCTGCTATGCTCTCATGCACATCCGGCAGATATATGACAAGCACCCTGTCTTTTTCGTAATTGTCCCTCTCATATATCTCAACTGCGGTTTCCACACCCTTTGCAGTCATTTCCTTCCTGTCATCATTGAGCGCTACAAGCTCTGATGCGATGCGCATGGCATCCTCCTGCCTGTCACATAAAAACAGCTCAAGTGCTCTTTTGGCGGTATCCAGACGGCCTGTCGCATTGACACATGGTCCAAGAACAAATCCAAAATGATATGCATCTACATTTTCAGCCTCTATATTACAACATTCAAGCAGGGCTTTCATGCCGATATTTGTCGTATGATGAATACTCTTTAAGCCGGCCTTTACGAGTATACGGTTCTCACCTGTCAGCGGCATGACATCACCGACTGTTGCAAATGCCACATTCTCTATAAAATCCATGGCCTCTTTCTCATCTATGCCGATTTTTCTATATAGTAATATGACAATTTTCCAGGCAACAGCTGCTCCGCAAAGCTCCTTGTACGGATAGCTGCACTCTATCTGATGCGGATTTACAACGGCATCTGCTTTGCTCTCCTTGTAAATCTTTATACCCTTTATATCTTCAAAAGGCACTGCATGGTGGTCTGTTACGAGAACCGTCATTCCAAGCTCCTTTGCATGGGCGATTTCCTCAATCGCCGCAATTCCGTTGTCACAGGTGACCACAGTGTCTATCCCATCCTCATATGCCTTTTCAATCAGATGCACATTCAAACCATAGCCATCCTTCACTCTGTCGGGAATCATATAATCCACACATGCACCGGCTCTTTTAAGTGCCTTCACAAGAATATATGTAGACATCACTCCGTC